>ERZ1684502.70-NODE-70-length-27054-cov-1624.487537_pt1 | contig 27054 bp, 25 predicted proteins | sample MGYA00580192_ERZ1684502 | MGnify/ENA primary metagenome ERZ1684502 (study PRJEB41476, sample SAMN13258264) | hydrothermal vent metagenome | biome: caldera [ENVO_00000096]; feature: acid hot spring [ENVO_00002120]; material: acidic water [ENVO_01000358] | place...
TACCAATTCTGTTAGAGGCAGTAGTATATGGACTAGGGATTCCTACAGGTTATGGCTCTATTGCGCCTCTAGGTGAAGAAGCTAAATCAAGAGATATAGGAAAAGCGTCAATAGCTGTTCTACTTTTCGGAGGGTTGTTAGCTACATTTTTCTTTTACTCTCTTGGAGCTTTAGGTTTTTCTGGAAACCTTGTAGATTATTTACTATATAGGTTTGGAATAATAGGTGCTTTGATCCTTGGTTTTATTGCACTAAATGATGGAACACTAGGAGGAGTATCATATATCCTAGCTAACTCAAGGACTGCTGAAGCTATGTCAAGAGATAAGTTTCTCCCATCTTTTCTATCAAAAGTAAAAAAGGATAAGCCATTATACGCTGAAATCTTCATCTCCCTAATTTTCATAGCTGTAATAACTGGACTGTCTTATCTTATGGGATTATTTACTGTGTTTTCTATACTAGGAGCCTTAGCAGGATTAAATAACTTATTTATCCACGTTTCGGCAAACGCTTCTTTAGTAAGGATTGCGTCAAAAAGAATAAACAAAAATGCAAAGAACTTAATAGAGGTTATAATTGGTCTTACCGCCACAATAATAAGTTTAGGAGTATTCTTTTTCTCTTTACCAACATTTGAAAAATACATTGTCTACATGTTCTTAGGCTGGATAATTCTAGGCTTCTTAATAGCTGAGGGATTAGAGATCACAAGAGCTGGTCAAAACCAAGAAGAGTAACTATGAATAACTTGAATCCCAAGGCTCTTAGTTCTTCTTTGAAATATAAATTTATACTATGAATACAATAGGATACTTATGAAAGCTAGTACCGGAATTAAATGGGGACTAATTTTTGGGGTTATTATAGGGCTTATAGTAGCAGGAATAATTTACAGTGTAATTTATGCTCCACGAATGCCAACGCTCCAGAAGGAAGTATACAATTTAACACTTAATGAGACAAAAGGAAATGTAACACAAGCTACGTTAGCGGAAAAAGAATTACCTACTATATTGCCAGTTACAATTGTCCTATTCAACGGTATAGGTTATGCTTTAGGAGGTGGTATAGGAGGAATTATAATAGCATATATGTGGGAAAAGAACAACTCATGGATTATAAAGGGTCTAATTGGAGGAGTAGTTATACTGGTCTTAAGTTTATTCTTATCAGTATTGCCTTTAATTGAAAATATACCAATAAGTTTAGTAATAGGATTATTAATTTCATATAGGTTAAACACAATAAATAGAAAAGTTTAAAAGGTATAAACAATTCAACTTTTTGTGTTAAGCAAAAAACAGCTAGCCCTTCTCTCATTTGGTACATCTTTAAGCTTTTGGGACATATTCAACGTACCTTATATAGAAAATTACGCATCTAAAGCCATTGGGGAAGTCTCTTCCACGCTAATATTATCAGCGGAAATGATCGGGTACTTCTTAGGGGGTATGATTAACGGTTATATTGCGAGCAAATATGGAAGGAAAAAAGGTCTTCTACTCTCAATGTTCCTTATAGCTCTTGGTTCTCTAATTGGCTTCCTTTCATTCAACGAAATAGAACTGATAGTTGCTGAGCTAATAATTGGAATAGGGATTGAAGGAGAAGTTGCTACTGTACCTTCTTATGTATCAGAAATGGTTAGCAAAGATTTTAGAGGTAGAGCAGTAGGTTACACAACACTTTTTGGATTTCTAATGACACTGGTAGTAGGACCAATAGCGGTAATCCTTGGAGAGAACTATTGGAGGCTCTTGTTTTTACCAAGCTTGAGCATAGCTTTGGTTGCTTTCATCTTTAGGATAAGATTACCAGAATCGGGAATGTGGATAGAAAAGAAAGATGAAAAAATTAAGTGGGACAAGACGATTTTAGTTTTTACATTAATTTGGTTTACAAGTTACTTCACTGGTTACGCTTTATTCTCCACTCCGATATTTTCGACAATAGCTAGTAAGGGTTTTGAGAACTCCAGCTTATACTTCACTTACATACTTTATGGAGATCCAGTGGGAGTTGTAATTGGATCTTTAGTTAACGACTATCTAGAGAGAAAATATTCTTCTTCATTGCCAAACTTAATTTCCGGGATTTTAATGATGGCTTGGCCATTCTTTACTGGCTTACCGTTTTTGGCTATAGGGTTTTTGATAATGTTCTTCCAAGGCTTTAAGTTCCCAACAATGTATGCTTATACTGCAGAGAACCTAGGAACTAAAATAAGAACACTTGGATATGGGATTGCTGATGGGATTGGACATCTAGGAGGTGCAGTGGGACCAGTTATAATGGCTTTGCTCTATTTAGAAAACGTTGGTGTGTCTTACGTTGTAACTGGAATTATGGCAATCATTTCAGCGTCATTAATCATGACTTTTGGTATAAAGACAAAGGGGAAATCGTTACATGAACTAAAAGGATAAAAAGTAGCTCAAGATTTTTTCTGCATTTTTCTTAAGTTCGTCTTCATTTTCTTTAACTTCTTCTATTAACCTTGTATCACCGCCATACTCCTTTATCCACTCACTTACCATTTTACTATTAATTTCAACGTGAAATTGTAAACCTAACGCTTTTTTCACTTTAAAAGCTTGAAAATACTTTTCGTTGTAAGCTAAAAGAGTAGCGTTGCTAGGGAGAGTGAAAGTATCACCGTGCCATTGAAAGACCTTGATTTCATCACCTAGAAATTTAAAGTCGTTAACAGTTTTGATTGTGTAAATCCCTATTTCTTCGCCAAAGTTTCCTTTCTTTACTATCCCTCCTAAAGATGCTGAAAGCAATTGGGAACCTAGACAAATCCCTAAAACTGGTTTGTTTTCACTTACAGCTTTTCTTATCAACTCCATCTCCACTTTAAGAAAAGGGTATTTGTCTGCCTCATAAACTCCCATAGGACCTCCCATAATAATTAAACCGTCAAAGTTTTCATTACCAGAAAGTTGAGTAGCTAGTACTTCCTTAACTTTGTATCCCTTCTCTTCCAATATCTCTTTTATCGAACCTAAACCTTCAATAGGATAGTTAATTACACCAAGAAACATAGGATAAACATGAGTGTGCCAGATTTAAGCTTTTTTAGATTATAAATAAAAAATGTACAAAAAGAAGATAACAAAAATGTATTGCTTTAAAATTAAATCGCTAGAAGTTCTCTTTTAGACTAAAATAGTTAAATGGGCAATTATTAGTTATCCCTTTTAATAAGAAAGAACTGAAGAAACTTACTCTAGTTTAAGCATAGCGTGTAATATAAGATTTAAAGAATGATTATACGAGATACATTTTCAAAGATAGGATCAACTTAGTTTAACAAAGAAAATTCTGAGTTAACTATTAATATTAAATTAGGTTCTGTAATAAATAAGTCCTCTTAAAGAGGTTAGTGAAATGAACAATAGAGATATAATTATAACTTCATTTCTTGCTTTTATTTCCTCGTTTGAAGCAACTATGATACTAGTAGCTATCCCAGAAATTTCAGCTTACTTTGGCATTACCCACTTTGAAGCGTCATTTTTGATTTCAATTTATGTAGCAATAGAAGCCCTCCTCTTTGTCCCTTTTGCTATAGTTTTCGAAAGAATTGGCTTGAAAATAGGTATGATATTGGGAGGGATTTTACTGGTCATTGGTGGAATTCTTATTTTCTTAAGTTCAACCTTTCTGGAAATAGAGCTTTTTAGAGTAATGCAAGCTGTGGGAGCATCAATAGTTTTGCCCACATCGCTTGCCTATGCCTCTAGCACTGGTGACGATGCAAGCAGAGGTCATGCAATAGGAATAAACCACACAATAGTGAGCTTGGGTTATGTAATTGGACTACCAATAGGTGGATTAGTTACTCTCTTCAACTGGAAAATTCTTTTTCTAGTCTCTTCTACACTAGCGTTAATAACTCTTATTTCCATCCTCACGGTTAATGACATAAAAAGCGTGTCAACAATTGGAATCAAAGCCCTTGGGCCTAGCCTTATGTTATCTGGGATTGTTTTATTACCTCTTAACATTTGGCTTGGGATTGCTGTGATCTTATTTGGTTTAGTAACAAGTTTAAGAACAACTTTACCTAAAGAGTATATAAAATCAAGCGTTAGTGGTTTTCTTCATTCAGTTACAAGAAACGCTTTTGCAGCTTTTCTAGTATTTTTCTACTCACACCTTGGTTACACTTCATTACAGTATGGTCTCTTAATACTCTTATACCCACTTTCATTCACTTTTGTCTCCCTTGCAGCTGGAAAAGCTTCAGACAGATTTGGGAGAAAACTCGTTTCTATACTTGGCTTTGTCGCAATGGCACTCTTTTCCCTTTCAATATTCATTAATTCAATCCTAGCTGAGATTTTACTAGGTATGGCAACGGGGATAGCAACTACATCAAACACTTCTTACACGATGAATAGCCTTGAAAAAGAAAACAGAATCGTGGGTTCAGCATTAAGGACTTTACAAGGAACAGTTTCTATGTCTTTAGGATTGAGTTTAGGTTCCATTATTCAAATTGTCCCAGAAAACATTGTTACCATTCTAGTTGTTCTAAACTTAGCATCTGCTATGATAGCATTATTTTACAAAACAGGGAATAAAGGGAGAGTAATTTAGTCCTTACAAATTGATTTATCTTTTAAACTACGAATTAGAACTAGTAGATAAAGATTTAAAAAATCAAGATTATCCTAATATTTAAGATGAACGCATTGGTCTTTGCTGAAAATGGTGATGAATGCACGTCAGTGTGACCCCAATCTCCCTTTATTAATTCTTTTTGCAAATAAAGCTCCGGATGCTAGCAGCCCGATCAGAGATGAATACATGTAGTACTCCGTTATGAAAGAGTAAATTCTGTTTACGTTGTAATAATACGCGGATATCCCTACAGTTATTAGAAAGAGAAGCAAACTCGCTGTCAATGTCATTTTCTTTCTCAGAAATATTAAAGCAAAAGCAACAATCTCTATGGGAAGTAAGAAAGTTATTGCTGGTGCTGAGTAAACTTGTGCATAGGACTTGTAGGTAGGTACTTTTGCAATATAGCCGTAGTGGACTGGGTATTGTAAAGGTAAAGGATAGCTCCAGTTTGATGGAGACAAAATTATTGGCGGTCTTGGATTAGAGGAGAAGTTAAAAGCGTAAAGCAAACCTTGTACATCGCTATTTTCTACCCATTTAGTTAACCACGGCAAGTGCCAGTTATAATCTATGAAACCCAACAGAGTGTAACCAGACAGTGTGTAGTTGTCTATAAAGGCCTCTTTTGCATAAGGTGAAATTATCAAAAGCGGTATTCTTTGCCCTAAGCCATAGTAGTTAATTGATGGAGGAACAACTTGATCGTAATAACCTCCACCCTCATCAAAAGTTATAAATATTGCTGTGGAGTTCCAGTAAGGACTTTCCATTACAGCATTAATGATTTTTACAAGCTCAACTTCTCCAGCAGTAACGTTATAAGGTGGGTGCATGTCGTAGTGGTCATAATTACATCCTAAGAACATAACCCAACTAACGGATGGGAGATTACCGTATTTTAGATCGTGATAGAAGGTAGAGAGTGAGTAAAAGTGGGACTTTGCTTGGTTAATCCCTATGAAAGCGTTCAAAGGCCATGGAATTCCTCCTTGATAGCCATAAACATAGTACCCCCAGCTCACGTTGTAGGAAGAAAGCTGATAGAATATAGTCTCGTTATAAGGAATTACTTGATTAGCATCATCAGAGTAAAAGTTTGGTGGGAAACCAGTAAGGTAAGCAACCCTGTTTGGTTCTGTCAAACCTAAAACTGGAGAGAAGTAATCATCAGCAAGGGTGTATTCTTCAGCATAATCCCAAAATATCCAGTTTTGTTGATAAGAGAAATATGCCATTGATTGCGGGCCAGAGTAATAAACGAAACCAACTGGATTACCAAACCAGTAATCGCCGTGATATGCACTCCACCCTTCGTAGGGATCTACAGTGGAATATGCATCACCATAATAAGGATGAGAGACTCCAGCAAATGGTAGCCATGGAATGTTGGGAACAGATATGTAAGAGAGGGTGCCCGTCTTGCTGCTCTCTAACTGAGTATAGTTAGTGTAAAGTCCCTCAGGCCACATGACAGAAAGCGTTATGTTATTTATTATTGGAGGCCAGCCAAAAGGATAAGTCCCAAACATATTGTCAAATGAGTGGTTCTCCTCTATGATGATTATTACATGCTTTATTGGAGTTGCAGTAGTAGTAGTGCTTGCTTGAGGTACTATTGAAATTAAAAACAAAGTCAAAACAGCTACTAGTACAAAAACTTTTCCCTGCATATTACAATCCCTGCATAGTTTAAAGAAAAAGAAAATAAAAAGTTTTGTCTCTCTTTGTCTTACAACCCAACATATGGGACAGATCTTCCAAATCCAACTATATTCGCTACCACATCTAGAACTATTAAAGCGACAATAACTCCAAACATTATGTAATCATACCTTGTAAATGGGACTTCTTTCATAGATGTCCTAGTTGGATAAGCTCTAAATGCTCTTGTATCTGCTGATATTGCTAAGCTCTTTGAACCTCTAAATAGATAAACCATTGCAGGTATAATAGCCATAAATGCTCCATAAATGTAGTAGAATACTCTTATCACCTTAGGTTTTCCATAGCCTAAACCTCTTAGCATTTGCATCTTCAAAGAAGTGTCTAGAAGCTCAAAGACTTTAGGAATAGTTCTTAACCCTACTAACACGGAAAAAGTCACTGCCAAAGGGACTTTAATCTTTGTGAACATTCTAAATAAATCAGAGACAGAAGTTGAAACCACTAAAAGTAATGCAGATACTAAAGTAGCTGTTACCCTAAAAGCTGTCTGCAAACCATAAATTATCGCTTGAAGAGTCAGTATCGGCACATAACCCATTACGCTGAAGTAACTTGGCCAAACCCATACAGTAATGTAGTGCTGGTTAGGAAATACCTCTTGTAGAATGTATGGAGGAGTATAAGGAGCTATTGCCCAGGTAGAGCCTACTATAGATGAAAATGTAAGCAATAATACATAATTAAATTTCCTTACCCCGTTATTTAACGTTAGATAAAGAGGTAGAATTGCTACTGTAAGTATTGCTCCAATCCACCATATAGTTGTTGATGCAACTGTCATTACAACTATGCCAAAGAGGATTTTAGTTAAGGGATTCAACTTATAAAGGAATGTGTTCCCGGTTTCAAACCTTGTAAGCTCTATAAATCCCTTAAGGCCTATTAGCCAAAAGATAAGAACTATTGGAAGACTAACGCCGAAGAAAAACAGGTACCAGCTTATTATCTCTTGTGTTATTGGATTTTCATATAAAGGAGCTAATATTCCCATTTTTGCTCACCAAATACTCTGTAGGAGGATGAATCTCTAAATCTTGTCTTGAAAAAATCTCCTCTGGTTTTCCATTAGCAACTATTTTGCCATCTTTCATAACTAAGACCCTGTCACAGAACTTATCAACGAAACGAGAATCATGAGTCACTATAAGAAATGTAAAGCCCTTATTTCTTAGTTCCTGAACTTCCTTCCCTAACATATATCTATGATACCAATCTTGTCCGCTAGTTGGTTCATCCATCATTATTACATCAGCACCTGAAGCAATAACAGAAGCCATAGCAACTCTCCTTCTTTGACCCATAGAGAGCAAGAGCGGATCCTCTTTCCTTATATCGTAAAGAGAAAACATCTTCAATATCTCATCTAACCTCTGTTTTGAGAACTTTTTCATGTTCTTCATTGCAAAAGCAACTTCATCCTCAACTGTTCTCTTGACAAGCATTACGTCAAAGTTCTGTGGAAGATAAGCAATATAACTGCCTCTTTCCATTATACTTGATTTAGAGATATCCTTTCCTTTAAATAACAACTTAAGCTCGGTTTGCAATTTCTTATCGTCTAATATACCCATAATTGCTTTTAACAATGTGCTTTTGCCTGCTCCGTTATTCCCCATTAACGCTACTATTTCACCTTTTTTGAGAGATATTTCAGCATCGACCAAGACTTTTTTCTCTTTTTTTGTTACTACTTTAGCTTTAGCGTAAAGAACTTCTTCTCCATTACTCTCAAAACGTTTAGGAGGAATGTATTTGTAACCGTCTAATGTCCCATGTTTTTTCATGTGAAGATAATAATCAGGTACTTCAACTCCAGCATCGAAAAGAATATCTGATTTATCAACTAGTTCATCTTTGTCCACATCAAAAACTAATTTACCTTTGTCAACAAGAACAACTCTATCAACATAAGGTAAGACTCTTTCCAGCTTATGCTCAACTATGATCAGTGTCCTTTTCTCTTCTTTAAAGAATTTGATTAAATTAAAGATTTGAGCAGTTCCTTTAGGATCAATGTTGGAAGTCGGTTCATCTAAAATTAAAGCCTTAGGTTCCATTGCTAATACAGACGCAATTACAGTCCTTTGTAATTCACCACCAGAAAGTGTAATTATATCTCTATCAAGTAAGTGATAAACCCCAGAAATTTTAGCTGAGTTCTCAACCCTTCTCCTTATTTCCTCTTCACTTAACATCAAGTTTTCCGGACCGAAAGCTATCTCGTCCTCTACGGTGTAATTAAAGGTCTGCATTTCTGGGTCTTGCAAAACAGTGCCTATATATTTGGATAGTTCGTGAATCTGAGTTCTCCTAGGATCTTTGCCAAAAACATTTACTTCTCCTTTTACCTCCGCAGTTATCATATTAGGAATAACTCCGTTCAAAACATTAACCAAAGTTGATTTTCCAGAACCAGATTTACCTACAATTAAAACTGACTCTCCTTCTTCCACAAAAAACTCATCTACCTTTAAAGATGGAGAAGCTCTACCTTGATAAGTAACCTCTAGATTTTTAACTTCTATAGCGTTCATCATCCCACCGCCTTAACTATCCTTAACGCTACTAAACCAGCGATAGCACCAACTATTACGTCACCAGGAATGAAGGCAACTAAATCAAAAGTAATATGAGCCCAGTTAGGAGGGTATGCATAAATAAATGGCCCAAAGAAACCAGAGTAAAATATTGGATCTGCTGTTGCCCATAATACTCCTAGAACTGCTCCTTCTACAACTGCTAATACAGATGTAATAATTGCTGTGCCGCCACCGTTGTTTGATTTCATACCAATTCCGAAAAGTTTTCCACCAGTAGCTGTAATCATTAAATCTATGAAAAGTCCGTAAGTTAAAGTCTCATATATGAAGAACATTGGTTCTCCTCCAAATCCATAATGTACTAGGTCTCCAATAACGTCAAATATAAATAGAGTCAGCATACCTGTTCCTACTTTTCTAACTAGAGCAGCTACAATAAACACAATAAATAGTCTTCCCCAAAATCCAATGCTTACGAAGGGAGTACTAGGCGCAAATTTTCCTAGAAATGAGCCAATAAAGAATTCCCATGCTGCAGCAAATGCTGCACCTATTCCTATATATATTAAATCTATTGTTTTGAATGCTTTAAGACCTCCATTCTTTTTACCTACATAAAAAGCAAAAGCTAATGCTAAGATAAAGTATATTGCTATTATTTCCCAAGGAATTTGACCTGGTTCATTTACTGCTCCAGCTATACCATTAAATCCCATATTTTATCATTTTACAATACTTTATCTACTTTATATTTGTTACGTAAATAGACTATATATACTATTTAAGAGTATATAGAGCTAAATAAACTATTAAAAAACAGTGTTGATAGAAAAACCTGATTTTTAAACAATTTTTATAATTACAAATTTTTGATCTTTGACCTATATTTTATCATTTTTAAAATGACAGATAAAATAGTTTATAACTTATTTATTCGAAATTATAATTATCAACAGCAGAAAGAAATTTAAGCAAGCAATGAAATATAAGCAAATATGGATAAAATGGAAACTCCGAATGAGCTCAAAAAACTAAAATTTATATATGGTTTAAACGACAGAGAACTAGAAATATTATTTTATCTAGCTAAAACAAAAAAGGAATTAAACGCAGATGAATTGTCAGAAAAACTAAACATAAGCAGGGCTTGTATAATGAACTACATCAAAAAATTAGAGAATAAAGGTCTTCTTCTAAGAAGAAGGGATAGTAGAGTAACAAGAAAAGGAAAGCCAGCTTATGTGTACTATGTAGATAGTAAAAAGATAAAAGAAAGGATAGTAGAGGATATAGATGAATTGGTAGCTAATGTTAGGAAGACTCTTATAAAAAATTATGAGGAAGTTCCAAGAATATAGAATAACTATTTTTTGAGGTCAATCTTGCAAAATTTGACTAACTTTTATAAACTATGTTGACAATCTTTTAGCGTGAAAGCACTTATAGTTTCCTTTTGGAGTAACTTGGATTTTGTATCAACTAAGTACAAAATTTTTGATGAGAAAGGAGAAAAAACATCTGTGGAGTATGAAGCGTTAAATGAGTCTTTGGCAGAAGCAGAATATTTGAAAGAAGCAAAAATTGATACAAAGATCTCAGTTTTCTTACCATCCCTTCTTTCCTATGCAATTTCAGATCCTCCACCAGATTATGAGCAACTAACTCAACAGATATCAAATGAAGCTAAAAACAAAATTCCAGCAGATTACGTCCACGTCCTTCCTTCTGAAGGAGAAATAAAAAACCACGTCCATAAAGGTGGGATTGGAAATTTTCACTTCCTTTTTTACCTTAAACTTTATGAAGACTTGCTGAAGGAACAGCCTGACCTTGTAATCCTAGATTTAAGTAGAACTTACTCGTATTTTCAAGCTTATGCTAAATCTGCTACCCAACTTGCAATAGAAGATTATGTCAGCACAACTGGAGGAAAAGAGGTTTTCTTGATTGAATTTGTGAATATTAACAACGAGTTAACACCAATTTTCACAAAGGATTTCAAAAAGATAAAAATCCAAGAATACCTAACTGCTAATGTAAGATTATCAAAGGAAAAAGGGTTTAGTACCCAAGGGAGATCTGACTTATATGCAATAGGGAAATCAGTTGAACTGGGTTTTCCGCTCCTCCTCGTTTACCTCCTTAGGGAAAGTGATAAGTTAATAAGACCAGAAGAGTTCGAGAAGACAATAATAAGTTCGATAAAAGTGAATAAGAGTAATGAAAAATATGAAGTTGTAGCCAGCTTTGATGCTCATGAGAATGCCCCTTATTACTTCATGGGCTATCACTTTGTAAATCAATATAAGAGTGTTGTGGGGGGAGAAGGGGAAGTTACTATTGACACATTGCAAAAGATCAGTGAGCTATTTGAAGAACCCCAGAGAAACCTTGTAGACAGAGAAATTGACTTGTTGAGAGATTTTAGTAAAATACCGAAAGAAAAAGGGGAATATCTCCTTGATTATTTAATAAAACTAGGAAACACAAGGTTAATTGACTGGATGAAAGGAGAAATACCAGAAGAGGAAAGAGAGGAGTGCGAAATAAATGAAGATGAAATGTACTCTCACGCAGGTTTAGGGAGAAAGCTAACTAAAATAAAAATTGATGAAAAGGGGATAACAGTAGAGTATGCTGAAAGTTGCATTGATAAAATAATCAGTTGGATCAAAAATTTAGGGAAAGGGTGAGTTAATCAAGCATTTGACTTTATCTTTTCTAAGGCAACTAGCTAATACTGCCTAGTTTATCTTACAGCAAAAAACTAGATATTAGACCAAGTTTTTCTAAAAATAATACTAAAATAAAAATTTTTCCGATTTTTATTCCCTGCTCAACAGATTTATCAAAAACGAGGTTTATTAACGATTTAAATTGAAATATTGGCTAAGCTCTTGTTAAGCTTCTCAACTATGAGTTGTGGTGTTACCATCTTCTGTAAGGATTTAATCACTTCACCAGGCAATAATCTTCCTAAAAGCCCAATATTTACCATCATTGAAGTTAATACTGATAATTCCGAATACTCTTCATTTATCCTTTTTACGTGGAACTCGAAATCATATATTAGATTTGATGAGCTAAACCTATATTTTATTCCACCAATCTCTAGCTTAGGTCCCTCTAATTTGCCTACAATGCTTCTCTTTAAAACTGTACCAGTTTTATCTTTGCTAAATGGTAAATAGAGTATTGCTTTGTCTTGGACTGGTGTGATTAAATTTGTTATTCCAAAAAGTAAATTAGGGTTTTTAATAATAGCGTATAAGGCTTCATTCTTCATTTTCACTTTTATAACATCAGCGTAATTTAATCTGTGCCAGTTCCTACTACTTATATGCTTTTTAAACTCCTTCTCTGTGTTAAAATGTTCATCACAACATGTATATGTCATACTATCACGTTGTTTACGGGGTTAATAAGAGATTGTCCAAAACTTTTTGATCATTAAAATGAAAAATATTAAAGAAAAGAATTTGAAAATTTATTCAAAATACCCTACTTAGATAAGATATTTACTTGAACAAAATATCGGTAATTATATGGATATATTTAATAAATTTATGGTGGCATTTAATATACAAGCTTTTTTAAGTTAAACGAATGATAAAATAAGACTAATATTATTCACTTTTAACTGTGAGTTCGGTAACTTCCCTTACTAACTTTAGCCTAGTCAGATCATATAAAGATTTTTAAGTATAAATATAGAAAACGGAAGACAACTATAGTCCTTATCTCGATAAGAAGAATACTTGGAAATTATATAGTCCTAGTTATAATATATTGAGCTTCTAGAGATATAACTGAAAAGAAAAAGACTATAAAGTATTTAGCTTCTCTCACAAAGACCTAAGTCCCATTCTCTATCGCACTTTTATAACTAGTTCGTAAATATCTAGCTAAATAAACAGCATCCGTATCTAAATAACCAGCTAATTTAACTATACTTATATCTGGGTTTTCTTTTACTACTTCAATTATATTTTTCAACCTGCACGACATTGTACTGTCATCAGTAGTTAAAGCCCATTCCTTAAATTTTATCCAGAATTTTTCATATTTCACAAATTAAAATATTCATTAAAAAAGTTTTTAAGAAGTACCATGAAGTAATACTTCACCTAAAAGGAAGAATTAAAAATTTTAGCGTGCCGGAAAACCGCTAAATCGTTTCTTCCAATTTACTGAATAGAGATAAACAGGTTGATTTTTGTATCTCTTTTTCAATACTACTTCCTTATTATAAATCTAGTAAACCTTAAAGAAGTTAATTTATTTACTAAGATTTTCCCTCTTTACCTCTTTATTTACATTAACAATCAAGACATTTTAGGCGATATCAATTTATCTAAAATTTTATATGAAACAAGTTGGCTGATTACTTCTAATTAGGTAAAGAAGAGATCAAAACCTATATGATATCTTCTGCCTACTAATATTTAATTAAACGCAAAATTAACAATAAAAAACTTTTTATTAAAAAATTTATTTAATTTATAAATAAAATTTTACTCTGGTGGGATCTCTTTAAACGTGTATTTAATGTCAATACCCTCTTTCTTTAGTCTGTACCACCTCATCACGTAATATATAACAATGCCTGCAATAAAGGGAGAGGCTACTATTAACCAAGTCTCTGGATTCATTGAAATGCCTAAATACACCGTAGAATTACCAAACCATATATATGCATATATACTCATTATTACAAGGTCAGCCAAAGACACTAAAAGCATTAGATACCTATTTCCTAACTCCATCCCTCCACCTTTAACATTAGCAATAATCGAAGCTATAATGACTACTATAAAGCCAAAAAGTAAAGCCATAGCGTCTGCTGTATCCATACCATAGAAGAACGCAGAGCTTAATGGCGTTATGGTTATAGCAACTAGACTGCCTATTGTTATTACCTCGTCTATCAAGTGAGCAACAACTGGGGAATGAAATCTATCACTGACATAAGATACTATTGTTGGCATTGCTTTGTCAAAGGCTATAGCCATAAAGTATCTAGATACAAATAACGCTACAGCAAACATTATTGCTAAATACCAGAAGTAAGAACCAACAACAAGGAATAGGTCTAACGGAAGATTCTTAAAAGCTACAACACTATCAAACACTGGATTTAGCAAGTAAGAATAAGAGGAAGAGGATTGAGAGGCAATGCCTGCGCCAATGAAGAACGAAGAACCTAAAGTGCTAACGGAAGACGCTATAAATAGGGTTATTAACAGACCAGCAACAACTAAAGCACCAAAAACTCCTATTCTAAATGCTTTACTACCACCTCTAACCTCACCAGCTACAGAGGTAGCACCATTAACAAAAGGAAGGAAAGATGCAGTAAATACCATTAATCCAAGAGTCGCAAGGATTGGACTAGAGAACAATGGAGTTGCCTTAGATGCTAAAGAAACTATATTTGCGTAGTTATAACCAGCAGAGTTAATTGCAGAAGGTGTAACAAAGTGCATCAACACAGCATCAATTATAAATGTCACTAAAGCTATAACTGTAACTCCACCCATTATTTGGTTAGTATATTTAGGCACAAATATGTTGAGGGCTATAACTCCACTGAAAGTCAGTGCACCAACTAAAAGTATAATATAAGGATTTGCTAAGGCAGAAGCAATACCGGTATAAGAACCTCCGAAATTAACTGCTAAAGCAGAAAAGCCTGTTTGTAACTGTCCAACTCCATCATAAACAATAGCAGCATCAAATATCATTTGAGATATACCAAAAATCAATCCGACTCCCACACCTATTGCTGGCGGTAAGACTCTACTTGCAAAAACATAATCTGCAGCAGACCTTTGATATTTCGCAGAGATCCTAGTCCATAAATAGGAATGAGGAAGAAGGACTATCCAGCTCAAGAAAGCTCCCAGCACTATTAAACCATTAGGAGATACTGAAAGACCAGAAAGATAAGATATTGGAAGTACATAAAAAGCTATGAAACCCATACTTATGAACATAGCAACTAAAGGACTAATTTCTCTTACTAAACCTGAAGACTCCCTCGCAAAAAGTTTAGCTTTTAATTCTTCTTTTCCTTCAGATTTTTTATCTATTGCCATAGGTATATGCAGTGATAAATATCCTTTAAGCATAGTTGGTGTTAGTCATTAAATATGTTCATTTTTATAAATTTATTTTTTCGTTAATGATCAATATTAACGTGACTGATATGAAGATATTTCTGATCACTATTTAGCCTTTACAATGAAAAGAAAAAGTAATGATAGTTTCTCCTTTCATCGAACGCAATTTTTAGGACTTCACATTCTATGTATATTATAGAAATAATTAAAAATAAACAGTATTTAAGTCTTTTTAAATATAACGGTTCAGTTTTATGTAAATGTTTATAAATCTTCATTAAACTTATTTTAATAATTCATAACAATTCCTTTATATGCTCGTTAAAGCCGAATACAGCCCCCTCAAAAAGGTTGTTGTAGCCTCACCAGGGGGAGAAAAATACAAACTAACACCAAAAACAATTTATGAACTACAATATGCTGAAATCCCAGATCCAGTAGAGCTAAAAAGTGAACATGACGAATTTGTTAAAAAGTTGAAGGAAAATGGCGTTGAAGTAATAAATATCAGAGAAGAAGTGAAAAAACTTGATAGAGAGACACTAGAAAAACTGATAAAAAGCAGAAGTGAATGTGAATTAAATTTAGACAGCTTATCTAATGAAGAGTTAGCGGATATACTAATATCTGGATTAACGGCAACAGAGGCAAAACAGTTAGGGAATTTAACAGTAACAGAAAGCGAAGAATTCTGCTTGAAACCATTAGTAAATATAATGTTTACAAGAGATCCCGGGATGGTGATAGGAAACACTTACGTTATGGGAAAGATGAGATGGGAATCAAGAAGAGATGAACCAGAAATACTTAGAGAGATACTGAAACCTGAAAAAGTACTAAAAACTGAACATGGCTATTTCGAAGGAGGAGACTTCTTCCCTATTGAAGGAAGACTCCTAATGGGGTTTGGGACTAGAAGCAGCGGAATTGGAGTGAACTACAACGTTCCTAAATTGATGGAAATGGGAGAAATTGATGAAGCAATCCTAGTAAAACTTGAAACACCAGAATTGCATCCCAACAAGGGAATTGGTCACCTAGATACAGTGTTTGGAATTCCTTCAAAAGACGTCATAATCTATTATAAATCTCTCTTAGATAACATGAAAGTATACATCTACAAGGGAAGAGATATAGTAAGAGATCAAAGACCTTTAAGGGAGGTGTTAAAGGACTATCTATCAAGAGACTTAAGAGTTGTGAACATTGGAAATGCCGAGTACCACAGTGAAGAGAGGGAACATTGGTTATTAGCTAGTAATGTAATAGTAGTAGATAAAAACAAAATAATTGCATATGAACACAATAGAATTACCAATAAATTACTAGAAGAAGTAGGAATAAAGGTTGTTGCATTCAAGGGTAATGAGATAATAAAGGAAGGAGGAGAGAGAAGCGGGCCAAGGTGCATGACATTACCAATAGAAAAATACTAACTATTATTTCTTTTTATCTTATCTCTCTTCTTACTTCTCCTGGCGAGAAGATATGAAATAATAAAAGCAAAAATGAACACTGCCACAGTAACAATTAATTGCGGAATCAACATAAGTATACAACAGAAATAGTGGAATAAATAAATATTTGTAATATAAAGTGAAAATGGAGTATGAATAGTTTTTAAAATATTTGATTTCACTATAGCTATACGACATAAAATATAGGGCATAATATCAAAAAAAATTTGCTTTAGACGCTATATAATTAAACATAAGTCAGATGATTTATGTTTTGATATTTTTATTTTGGAGTTATAAAGCTAAGACAATAGGTGACTACACACCAAACTTCTCCTCCATTTCTGATTCATATAAAACCTTTCCACTCTTCATTACCATTCTTCTAGGTAAAATCTCCCTTAAGGCTTCAATAGGTGACCTTGCATTATAGATAACAAGAGAAGCTTCAGCTCCCTCATATAAACCATTATTCTTTAAACCTAAAACCTCTGCACCATTATAAGTCATTAACTTAAAAATTAAGGGAGCGTAAGATGACCAGTACATGTAGTTTGAAACAGCTAAAATAAAACCAACTTGCAACATATCACCAACACCATAAGGGTTAAGATGATTTTGGATATCATCATGACCTAATGCGACCTTAACGTTAGCCTCTAATAAGTCTTGAACCCTAGCTAATCCCCTTCTCTTAGGATAAGGATCAAAAGCTCCAGATTCTTCAAGAGCAGTAAAAGGTGAAACTATAACATTAACTTTAGAAATAGAAAGCCATCTCAATAATCTTCTAAAATAGTCCTCATTATAGGAAGCCATCGCTATTGCATGGCTTAAGCTTACGTTCTCTTTCTTCCTCCTTATCGCTTCAGAAACAATTACTTCAGTAAATTTAGCCTCTGGATCATCGGCATAGTCTGCATGAAAATCCAAAACCTTATTACCAGCGATATCAAAAAGCTTCTTAACCATCATAATTCCGTCTTCTCTAGAAGGTTGAAGATGAGGTTGCCCACCAATACCATCAGCACCTATCTCTAAAGCTTTTCTTGCCCTTTCCTCAACCTCTTTATCAAATATGGAATAACTCTGGATAAATCCAATTACTTGTATATCAACTAGATGTTTGAACTCTTCCTTGAGTTTCAGGATCTCCTTTAACCTATCTAAAGTGTCATCAATCATTACATGAGTTCTTATCGCCAAAGTACCATGCTTAATATAAAGAGACATAGATTTCTTAGCCAACTCATAGATTTGTGAAGAGGAAAGTTTCTCTTTACACTCTAATAAGGACTTCAGTGCATCAATGAATTTTGGCGTCTTCACATCTTCACATACATCTAAGAGTAAGTTACTATCAAGATGTGCATGTCCGTCTACAAGTGGTGGAGTAACTAAAGAACCGTTAAAGTTCTCTCCACTGCCGGGGTCTATATCATATATCTTGGCTATTTTATCTTGATTTATCTCTATACTGATCTCTTTACCTTCTATTGTCCTTAAATTCCTTAAAATCATACAAAAAAGACTCTTATGATATATAAAAATCTTAACATAAATAAAACTTCAAACTTTCTTGTCAAAAAGATCTAACGAAAATAAATGCTATAATGATGAATGTTGATGAAAATAAAAAGAAAAGAGACGTTCCCTAGTTTAACTACTGTTAATACTTAAATATTTAAAAACGAATTTGATAATGTGAAAATAAGAAAAGTCACCAAGGACAAGGCCTATAATGAATTTTTAAATGATCCTTCTTATTCTCTTTTAATAAAAAACTTAGAAAGTTACGGGAACAAAATTTTCAATCTAAACAGAAAGGCAAACTTACAAGCTTTCATGGAAGGCTTCACATTTTATACTTCATTAAGCTATAGGGGCACTCCAATAGATATTATACCTAGACTCCTCCCTCTTCATTTGTTCTCTAAAATATCAAGCTATTTAATAGCAAGGAATTACGTTTTAAACAGATTAATAAAGGAAGTCTACGAAGAGAAATCAGCCCCTCTACCAGACTGGATTCTTAAAACAACACCTTATTTTAGACCAGAGATGATTGGTTTTACCCCTCCTAAAGGAATTTACACACATGTGTATGGGGCAGACATAGTAAGAGTTAATGGAACCCCCTTTATTCTTGAAGATAACTTAAGGATTCCCTCCGGAATTTCTTACTCATATAAAGCATTTGAATACTCAATGAGGTTTGCACCAGATTTAGCTGAAGGCTACAAAATACTCAACTTAAGTGGTTTAGAATACCTTTACGATATTTTACGCTATGTTAGTGGCACAAAAGACCCAGTGATAGTTTTACTCACTGATGGATGCTATAACTCAGCCTATTTTGAGCACAGGTTTATATCTGAAAAGCTAGGTCTCATTTTAGCTGAGCCTAGTGATATAATCATCAAGGACGGCGAAGTAGTTGTTGACACTGTCGATGAAGGAGAAGTCCACGTAGACGTTATATACAGAAGGATTGAAGACCTTGATTATTTAACTCCAGGCTTAATGAAAGCTTATTTAAGGGGATGGGTTACCCTTGCTAATGCCCCAGGAACTGGGATTGCAGATGACAAGGCAACGTTCGTCTGGATTCCATATCTGGCTGAAAGATATAATGTAAAGCTTGATGGAGTAATACAACCGCTGACTTTTTGCTTATATGAGAAGGAGAACCTAGAAAAAGTGCTTAACTACCCTACGCGTTTCGTGATCAAAAAGAGGGAAGGGTATGGAGGGATTGGGTTGTCAATAATTAAAGATGACCAAATAAACGTGTTAAAAGAAGTTGTTAGGGAATATGAGAACTTCATTGCACAAGAAGTTTTGGATTTTGACACAGTGGTTTCAGTTGTAGGGGATTCATACTATGAGACTTATGCAGACTTAAGGTTTTTCACCTATTACGATAAAGTAGCTACAGCAGTTTTAAGCAGAGTTGGAATTTTAGGTAGTAGGGTTACTAATAACTCCTCTGGGGGTTTGGTGAAGCCCGTATGGATTATAGAGTAAAATACATTAGTATATATGAATATGAGGCTGACGTAATACTTAATGAAAACACACTGAAAATAGTACCTTATGATGGGGATAACCAACTTTTAGTCAAATACGAGGTCAACACTGTGCCAAAGGGTTACATGACGTCATATAGAGACATTTTCAACAACATTGTGTTTAAAGTCAAGATAACTGAGCCACATAGAAGATTGGAGATTTCCTCAGAAAGTGTAGTTAAAGTTGATAATAGAGTTATAAAGACTGATTACGAGTTTCCTTACAACTACGGTTTCAACGAGTTTTTATTACCAACAAAGCTTGTTGACCCAGAACCTTTTCAGCAAATAGCTAAAGAGTTAGTCAAGGGTTTAAAGACTTTAGGAGAGGTAATAGAAGCTGTGGTCAAGTTCGTTACAAGTAAAATAAGCTATAAGCCTGGGGTTACAAACATAAACACAACTGCAATAGAGGCTTTTAAGTTGGGTTATGGAGTTTGCCAAGACTATACTCACGTAACCTTAGCAATGTTAAGGGCTTTAGGCATTCCAGCTAGGTATGTTATGGGAGTTGTAAATGATAACCCTAGAGCTACACACGCTTGGGTAGAAGTATTAACTCCAGATGGGACTTTTCTTGACGTAGACCCAACTAGGAAGAGGCTTTATAACTTAGGTTACATTAAGTTCGCCATTGGGAGGGACTTTTCTGATACTAGTCCAATTGTAGGTTATTTTGTTAGTAGCGGTAAAGGTGGGTTAAAGGAACTTAAGATTGAGGTGAAAAAGCTTTGATAACTAAAACTACAGCTTATAAAATTTATTGGGCAGGAAGATATCTAGAGAGAATTGAAGACATTGCAAGGGCGTCACTGTGTGCCTTACACTCTAACACTTCCTTAGATAGTCTAGCTAAAGAATATGGGCTGAACAGCAAAGAAGAGATAGTCATATATATAAAGAAAAGTTTTGAATTCTTAAGAGAAGACATAAGGGGATTTGCTGATGAAAGTATAATGATACAGCTTAATAATTTGGGTTTTATAATTGACTCCAATTATACCGACATGGAGTCCTATTTTTCATCAATTTTAACATCTGTAATGGCATTGGGTTCTTCCTTAGATAATTATTTTGTTGAGAGAAAAACAGAGGTTAGAATAAGCTCGCAAGAAGAGAATGAACCAGAAGAGATGAGAGGAAAAAGAAATTTAACTTAATAGCTTTGTGGAACTAGAATATTATTTTTATTTATTACTAAATATAGTCTTATTCATGACTAAATACAAAACCATGCTAATGAAAAGCGATAGATACCATCCATAATCATATAAGAATGACAATGACGATACAAAGAATCCTATAACTGGCACTAAAAACCCTATACTCATTGATAAGAGAGCACTTATACTATAACCGCTTGAATACCAATATCTGCCTTTTGGTAAAAACAAATCTCCAAGGCTTATCTCAGTCTTATGTAATATCCAATAATTGGCTATCATAACCCCAGCTATAGAACCAAGACCTAGCATTTTTCACGGTAATACTAAATGTAGGTTTGCAATTTGTAGCCCTACCTCTAGTGTTGGCAATTCCAAGCAGAGTAATGTTAGCTATGTCTTTCGATAGACTTTTACCAGAGAAATTTGCTTATGTAAATCCAAAATTAAAGTCTCCTTTATTAGCATCTATAGTGGTTTTGATTTTGGCATCAATCTTTAACTACGTTACTGTTCAAGGTTACCTTGTAGTTTCTACCATTGTGTTGATAGGTGCCTTATTTATTTATCAATTCTTATTAGCTGGAATTTCAGCATTTTTTGCAGGAATAAGAGGAATACCCGGTGAGTCATTAAATAAAAAGGATAAACTTGAGTTCATGATATATGGTGGTTTAGCTTCAATAATACTAGTTATGGCTGTGTTTTTTGCAATGTGGTATGCATCTGTAAACAACTTGTATGCTTCAATGGTAATTGGAAATATGGCTACTAATTATGCAATAATTTTAGGAATTCCAGCAGCTGGAGTAGCGTTATACTTTATAGCGAAATATTATAGACTTGAACATGATTGGATTGACATAAAAATGGCGTTTATGGAAATCCCTCCAGAGTAAGAGAGTTTCTAGCCTATATAAGCTCCCATATCCATTTTTTTGAAATTTAACTTAAGGAAAATAATAGATTCTAAACAATACATCACTAATTTATGTCTCTTTAACCTAAACTCTTTGATAGGAGCACCTTAGTATGATAATCTAAATCGTTTTTATCTCCATTAATACTAAATAATAATACTTACTGTTAGTAATATGTACACAACGGCTATTATTTATAAGAAAAGTCTGGAGAAGTGAACTGTCTGCTTTATAGGAAGCTAAGCATAAAAGTAGTTAAGTAGTTCATATTTGGACATGGAATACTAAACAAAAAAGGTAATTAGAATGACAAATCTATCCTAAAAAATGAACAATTTAAAGTAGGTAGTGCCCATCTACTAAGCTTTTAAATAGAGAAGTGGATACTGTATTTATGAGGCAAATAGATGCGTTAAAGTCCCCTCGATTTACACAAATATCCACATTTGCAAGACTACCCATATGTTCAAAGGACGAAGAAGTAAAAGCAGTATTTTTAGGAATACCATTTGACGATGCTACAACTTACAGACCTGGAGCAAGATTTGGTCCTATGGGGATAAGGCAAGGATCAAGACTGATAAGACCCTATAACCAGTTCCTAGACACATATCCATTCGACAAGTTAAATGCTTGTGATTTAGGCGACGTCAATGTAATCCCGGGTTACATAGATGACACAATGAAAATAATAGAAGATGACTTACATCAAGTTATATCATCAAAAAAGGCAATACCTTTTATAGCTGGTGGTGATCACTCAATTACACTACCTATACTCAGAGCTTTACATAAGGTATATGGAAAAGTTAACATAGTCCATTTGGATTCCCATTACGACTTCTGGGACTCCTACTGGGGTAAGAAATATACCCATGGTACATGGTTGAGGAGAGCATTAGAAGAAGGATTGCTTAATACACCAATACAAGCTGGAATTAGGGCATCAACGTTTTCCAAAGAAGATTTAACAGATAAAGAGAAACTAGGGGTTATAAGCTTTACAATAAGGGACTTGAAATATAACCCAGATCGTGTAATAAAGGAAATAAACTCTCTTTCTGGGCCTACTTATGTGTCAATAGATATTGATGTTGTTGACCCTGCATTTGCACCCGGTACTGGAACACCAGAAGTAGGAGGTCTTACAAGCTTTGAAATAATTGAGTTAATCAGAAAGATGAGGTTCGATAAATTAGTTGGGTTTGATGTAGTTGAGGTTTCACCACCATATGATGTAAGTGAGTTAACAACAATGCTGGCAGCAAACATAATTTACGAAGGAATGAGCATACTCTCTTTGTCTATGTAATAAAGAAAAACTGATGATAAAAATTTTCTTGTTTTTCATAACTAGTTTTATTCCCTGTTTTATAAACTCTAACGATGCTTAGCAGAACTAACCACTTAGTTATCCTAGATTATACGTCTACCTCTATCCATCCGTTATTATCCCTTATTTGATATGTTTTTAAACCCAACTTCTCTTTTGGTGCATCTGGAGCAACGTATGGTGGTTCAAGCATTTTACCGGTTTTTAAGTCAAACAGTGCCAAATGACAATTGCATCTGACTGTTAGTTTCTCCTCGTCTAAGCTACCTAATATACATCTAGCGTGAGTACATACAGCATCCATGGCATATAACGTTCCATTAACATTTGCAATAAAAATTACTTTATCATCTACTTTTACTGCAGCACTTTTTGCTTTCTCAAGGGCTTTTGACGAAATTGTTCTTTTCCAAACCATATATTCCACACATATTTTTTATCTTATATTCTTTATTTAGATAAGGATTTAAATTATTAATAACAAAGGCTTAAATTTGATTACACTCCAACCTGCTTTCATTAATTCAGTTTCTTAAACTTATTTCCACGTTAACGTAAAAGCAGTTCATAACATAGACAGAGGAGTTTTTACTTTCATGTCATTTTTTATAAGAAATATTTAAAACCTATATCAACTATTTACTTGTATGGGTTTATTTAAGAAAAACAAACCCGAATCCAATAATCTAGGTACATTAAAAATACTCTTTACATCAGATCTTCATGGATCTGAAACAGCATTCAGAAAATTCTTAAATGCAGCATTAATGCTAAAAGTAGATACTTTGATTATTGGCGGAGATCTAGCAGGTAAATCACTAGTCCCCATCATAGACCTAGGAAATGGGAAATATCAAGTACAAGATACAGTAGTCGGAAAAGAAGGTTTAACAGAAGTCACTAAGAGATTTAAAAGCGAAGGAACATACTTCACAGTTGTTGATGAAAGAGGGTATAAGGAGTTAGCTGAAAATAAAAATGCACTTGACGAAGAGTTCAAGAGAGCAATAAACGAAAGACTTGAGGAATGGACTAAAATAGCTGAGGAGAAACTAAAAGGAACAAACTTGGTTATATATACTAATTTAGGAAATGATGACCCATTATACATGTTTGATGTTATTGAAAAGAGTGAGAGGATGGTAAAGAGCGAAGGGAATATAATAAACTTAAACGGTTATGAGATGATATCATTTGGTTACGTCAACCCAACTCCCTGGAACACGCCAAGGGAAATGAATGAAGATGAAATATACTCTTATCTGAAGAAAGAGATTGAGAAGGTTGACAGTATGGATAAAACAATACTTAACTTACATGCTCCTCCATATGGTACAAATCTTGATAATGCTCCCTTGCTTGACAAAACCTTAAAACCAGTTGTTAAAGGTGGTGAAATAGTAATGACACATGTTGGGTCAACATCAATAAGAAAAATAATTGAGGAATATCAACCCTTATTAGGTATACATGGGCATATACATGAATCAAGAGCATTTGACAAAATAGGGAAAACGACAATAATAAACCCGGGAAGTGAATATAGTTCAGGCTTATTACACGCCACATATGTGTTTATAGAAAAAGGTAGAGTAAAGTCTCATCAATTTATCATAGGTTAATTTTTGTTAAACTTCCTAAGGGAAACTATGTAATAGTTATTTTTCAAGAAATAAATGCTTCGATAACTTTTTAGTACTTCTACTTATTATATGAAAATATTTTAAGTTACTAACCTTTAATCATTTATGTCACAAAAAGATAAAGTTTAAAAATATGAAAATGTTTTATATAATTGTCTTAGGTGTTAAAAATTGGCAAAAGACCTTAAAATGGTCTTTGTAACTGATATTCACGGCTCAACTCCAGTATTCAAGAAAGCACTAAATGTAGTGAAAATGTTTAATGCTGATTACCTAGTTCTCGGAGGAGATCTAGCAGGAAAAGGAGTACTTCCACTTTACAAACAAGGTGATAGATACTATGATATTGATGGCATGTCGTTTGAAGAATCAGACGTAGAGCAAATTAGGAAAAATGGTTACTATATTTATACTTTGGACGATAAAAAAGAACTTGAAAACCTTACACCAGCTGATATTGATAAAATATATGCAAAATTCGTAGAGGAACAGTTCGTTAGTTGGCTTGAGTTAATTAAAAATAAGATACCTAATAAGCCAGTCGTTTGGAATTTTGGTAATGATGACCCATTATTTCTAGAAGAAATTTTCAAAAAATACGATATAGAAGTAAAAGACATTTTCGAGTTAGATAGTTCTAGTTCACCATTGCTAGTAGTTAACTGCAGTTATACCAATGAAACTCCATATAAGTCTTTCAGAATAGCACCAGATTACTTAATATTCAATAAGGCAGAAGAAAAGATAAAGAAGGCCCTAGAACGTTCACCTAATTTAATCTTTAATTTTCATGCACCGCCATATAACACGAAAACAGATAAAGCTTTAGTTAATGGAAAATGGGAGCATGTAGGATCTAGATCAGTAAGAGATCTTATAGAAAAATATCAACCTCTACTAGGATTGCATGGACATATTCATGAGTCGTCAGATAAAGATAAAATTGGAAATACTATAGTAGTAAATCCAGGAAGCTTATACCAAGAAGAAATGCTTAGATACTCTATTATAGTTATAAAAAGAGAGGTCAAAGGTTTAGGAGTTAATTACAAAGTGTCATCAGTTAACGTATTACAAGCGTAAATAAAATATAAGACACTCATCTAGCATTAGAGTCTGTTAGTACGAGGATGGAAAAAATTATAATAATTTATAACTTAAAGTGTAATCTATTCTACCATGTATAAAACAATTCATGCAATAACTCATAACAAATGGGATAATTCATTACAGCCAATAATGACGATTGACGATGGAGACACTGTAACTATTGAAACAAAGGAAGCCTCAGATGGTCAAGTTCTACCGGAATCAACAGAAAAAGACCTTCAAAAGCTAGACTTCTCTAGGATTCATCCCTTAACAGGGCCAATAGAGGTAAGGGGTGCAGAGCCTGGAGACGCTTTAGAGATAGAGTTCGTGGAGTTCAAACATAAGGGATGGGGATGGACTGGAGTACTTCCAGGATTTGGATTCTTGGCTGATGAGCAATACACTTCACCAATAGATCTTCAAGGTCCTGCTTTAAAAATATGGAAAGTCGATGAAAAGTACGCTTACGCTAAATTCGGTGAATTAAACGTTAAAGTTCCAATATATCCATTTCCGGGAGTTATAGGCACTGCTTTACCATATAGAGGGAAACTGAGTACTATACCTCCTAGGGAAAACGGAGGAAATATGGACATAAAGCACCTAACAGTTGGAACTAAACTATATTTGCCAGTTTTCGTTAAGGGTGCTCTGCTATCTATAGGTGATACTCATTTAGCCCAAGGTGATGGGGAAGTCTGTGGAACTGCAATTGAAGCACCAATGGACGTTACTATTAAGGTCAAATTAATCAAAAACCTAGGTTTAACTCAGCCGGTATTTGTAGCAAAAAAGGTGAAGGAAATGGAATATGATGAGTACATAGCGTTCCCCGGCATAGATCCGAACTTATGGAATGCTGCCAAAAAAGCAATAAAAGGCATAATCTCTATCTTGTCAAAATATATGAAACCGGTAGAGGCCTATATCTTGGCTAGTGTTGCAGTAAACCTTAGAGTGAGTGAAGTGGTTGATGTTCCAAATTGGATCGTTACTGCATATCTTCCGAAAAATATATTTGATATAGAGATAGATGCATTTTAGTCATTTTTAATAGGTACGTTTATTTTCTTATAGTGTACAACTTAATAACTTAGTTTATTTTCTTATTTAGTGATTGGACTTATGATACTTTTCGTTATCTCAAGATTTGTAGAAATCGCTGGGTAATAATTCACTAGTTTAACGTTATTGTTTAAATATCTCTAAAGTTTATGTTTGAACGTTATCTACACATTTTTTCCTGCCTTAAAAACTTTTAAGTTAATTTAACTCCCCTTCACATTGTGGACAAATACAGTTTTTGGAATAAAATAGTATTGCCAGTTTTAGAAAACTTCGTTGCACCTT
>ERZ1684502.71-NODE-71-length-26983-cov-180.240196_pt1 | contig 26983 bp, 31 predicted proteins | sample MGYA00580192_ERZ1684502 | MGnify/ENA primary metagenome ERZ1684502 (study PRJEB41476, sample SAMN13258264) | hydrothermal vent metagenome | biome: caldera [ENVO_00000096]; feature: acid hot spring [ENVO_00002120]; material: acidic water [ENVO_01000358] | place...
TTGGAATAGGTGGAAACACTGGCGGAGCTTATGCAAATTGGGGATTACTTTATGCTAACTACACCGTTTGGTAAGTCAACTATTTATTTTTCCTCACTCCTTTTCAATTATGCTTAAAGGTTCAATAATCACAATCCTTGGAGCTGATGAAAGCGAAGTTAACTCATTGGCAGAAAAGCTAGGGAAGAAGACCGAGTCTTACATTTATTACAGAAAGATTGGAGAGCTAGTAAGGTCTGTTTTGGCACCTTCCCCTCAAAAGTTGCTTGACCAAGCTGAGTCCCTTTCAATCTCATCCTCTTTTTATCTAAGAATTTCGAAATTCAACGCGCTAGAGGCTGAATTAGCATTAATGGCTGAAGCTTCAAACATTCAAGGCATTGTTTTAACTGACGACGTTGAAACTTTCAACAAGTACTTCAAAGAGCTTTCAATTTCTAAAATGGTTAGCGAATTTAAGGAGTTAGATATAGAAGTTCAAGACAAGGGCTATGTATACGTGGATAGGGCTTTTAACGTTAAAGGCGTTGGAGTTGTAGTTTTGGGCTTTGCTTTAACACAAGTAAATGTTCATGACAAGTTAATTGCATTGCCTATGAAGAAAGAGGTTGAAGTTAAGAGCATTCAAGTGCTTGATGAAGACCAAGAAGGTGTTTTGCCAGGGACAAGAATTGGATTTGCATTAAGAAATGTAAAGCTTGAGGAAATTGAAGGGATAAATGCTTTAGTCAAACCCGGAGTTAAAATGGTAAACAAGGTTAAGTTCAAAAAGTTCAAGTGGGCTGCTGATGCTCAAAGCGTTCACGTTGTTGCTGGGGGATTTAGATTGCTAGGCACTATTCAAGGGGACGAGATAGTACTCAACGGTGAGATACCAGAGACTGTGAAAAGGGGGATAGTAATAAACATGAATGCAAAGCCAAAGACTCCAAGAGTTATTGGCTATTGTTATTTAGAATGAAGCGCAGGAATGACTTAACTGAATTATGTTTTTATATGAGGAAACGAATTATTACTCATGGTCGAGCTTACAACAGTTGGTGAAGCAATAGCAAAGTTTGCTGAAACTTTAGTTGACAAATTAAAAAGAGGAGAAAAGTTCTCCTCTGAAGATTACCTCTTCCTAACCCTTTATTATTTATCTAGGCAAATGGAGTTGATAGATAAAAAGTTTGAAAAAGAGGTTGAAAGGTTAGATGCAAAAATTGACAAAAGCAAGGAGGAAATGAAAGATTACGTAAAAGCCCAGTTTAATGATATGAAAATCTATGTTGACAAGGGGTTTGAAAACATAAACCAAAGGTTTAACGACACAAACAAAAGGATTGATGATTTAAAAGCTTACGTAGATAAAGGATTTGAAAGTATTAACAAAAGGTTTGATGAGACAAACAAGAGAGTTGATGACCTAAAGGCACATGTTGACAAGGGGTTTGAAAACGTTAACAAAAGGTTTGATGACACGAATAGAAGGATTGATGACCTCAAAAACGACTTTGAAAAAAGGCTTGAAGACGTAAAGTCAGACATAAAAGAAATAAAAAATGATATTAGAGCGATGAACGAAAGAATTGATAAAATTCTTGAAATTTTAATTAAAAAACAATGAGGAAATTAATGTCTCTAGTATTACTATTTCTTAATCCATTAAGTGTTGCAGTCCTTAGACTTTGCTAGATATACTGGGAAACAAATCACTTTAAGATAAGACTTAAAAGAACACATGTAGCAAAGTTTCGGACCCTATAAGAAATTTCACATGATAATAATGTCAAACATTTATACTTTAATGACTACTGTATAAATCATAGAGAGATCCAGTCATAAATGAGGTTTAGACTAAATTATATTTTATGTGTTAATTCTTATAAGGAAAACCAGATAAATATAGATAAAGTTTATTCTTACTTTTTAAAGTTTAAAAAAGATAAAGTTTATAAACCCTAATTAAAAATACATTAAATTATATGAAGAAGACTTATTATTTAATTATAGCAGTTATTTTAGCTATTATAGCAATTCTCTCTTTGTTAAGCTATTCATCTTTAGAAGTTCTTTTCGTTAAATACTTTGACTCTAATAGCATCAATGTCTTCTTTATATCTAGAAATGGAAAACTGATTCAAAACGTCTCTGTGTCATTGTTTGCATTTTATCCTACTTCTCGTGGCACAGTGATTAGAAAAATTTATCAAGGGAGTGACTTAAAGTTCTTATCAATACCACTTTCAAATTTAACATGGTATGCTGATCAATGGTTAAAAACGTATAACTATATTGCATTAAAGCCAATGGTTAATGGCTTTGCAAGACAGACTGTGAAGTACTATGCATCTGCAATTACACCTTCATTAATTGGATTTGCCTCTTATTACGTTGTAAACAAGAACGGTACAATAACAATTTATTCACAACCATTTACTGTTAGCGTTTCACCGCAAAATATAACTCAAGGGATTGGAAAGACCGTATTTAAAGTGTTTGCAGATCCAATAGTTAAAGTTGCTAAAATCCCGTTACGCAACATTACTCCACAACAAACAACAATTACTACAACAGTGCCACACACTACTTCTCCTCCTTCTTCATATCCCAGAATATATACTTGTTATGTTCTAGATACTTACTGGGTTTATCCTTATAACAATTCTGAATTAGGACCAATACCGCTAGCAGTAGCTTATGTAACAGATCCTAATGCAAATGACTATTCTGGATATTTGTGTATGTCAGAAAGTGCATATAGTAGTTCTGGTTATGCAATTTCATTTGGTATTTCTTTACTTGCTAGTGTTGCAAATATCAAAATTTTTGGAAGTTCAATAACATTACATAGCGGAAGTGCTAGTGCAAGTACGGAGGCTCACTTTGGATATTATGGTAAACATCAATATACGAATTTTGCTGAAATTTACACTTATGGACAAATTGCAATTGCGAATCTCACTGAATATCAAGTCATAGAGTATTGTGGGTATGTTAAACAAGACTTAGGTAATGTTACAATGTTCTTTATAACAGCATTAGAAGTAAATGGAAATAATGGCACTTATGTGCCGGCTCTTTATGTTACTAATTATCCATTTGGATTAATATCTTCATATTTCACTGGAAAATTAAATTATACAGGGAGAAACGCACCACCTCACAGTACTAATGGAGTTGCTAAAAGCACAATATATGTGAGTACTTCTGAAAGGTTTGCGAGTGGTGGTATTTCACTAGCAGCAATACTTGCTATAGCAAGGGCTCTTGATGCATCAGTTCCGTGGTGGGTTCCTTTACTGCCTTTGCCCTATATATCTATAGTGCCATTTTCTAGTATTCCATCAGATTATATAGTAGCAGTAGGAATATACTCAAATTCAGCTAACACTTATTACATATATTACGAAGAAACTAACGTATCATACAATATTGAAGGGAATTACTATACCATCCCAACGTATTATTTCTATGTAAACTATACAACTTCCTAAGAGATAGGAAAAAGCTCAACTTTACCTAACTAAGAAAGATAGTTTTTACTTTCTTATTCTGCAGAAAAACCACTCAGTTCGAATTTAAATGCGAAGAATTTGGAAAAATTTTGTTTTATATTGCAATATACAGACTTACCACTAACATTATTGTAAGCGCAATTAAAATCGCAGTGTAAATAACCATTGGCATAACCTTAGCCTCAAATTTCCCCTTTTCAAGTTCCCTTTCTTGTTTTAAAAAACTCATAAAAGCCATAAAGCAATGTAGTAAATCCATAAAAATCATTATTATTCCTCCTAGTAACGAGGAAAGCGTTAGTTTCTCGTAAACTAAAATATGAAGGAAAATTTAGAATTTGGCTATTATAAAGCCAAAACCCATTAATGCAATTGAAGTTCCAACCCAAGCTAAAAACGCCCTTTTGTTTGACAAATGATCTCTTGCACTCATATAAATAACAGTTGCTTTTTAGCATTTAAGAGCTCATAAATACAAGGATAAAAACGCTATTAAAAAGTAAAGGAAAAGCAAACTCAAACTTTCTTTAACTCCAAGCTTCTTATCCATGAGAATGAGTATTGCAATAATGTTCGCAATAATTGTAGCAATTAACTCTGTAAGCCCAGGCATTATTGAAATATCTGAAAAGAAGCCTATAATTGCAAGGAGGACAGTTGCATTTTCTATTTTACTTCCTACAAAATCAAAAATTGCTAAAGAACCCCCATTTGCTGAGGTATGAGCAAGCCTTATTGCTGATATCGTCTCTTCAAGTTCTCCAGCTAAAGGAGCGATTATAAGTGCTAACCAAATTGCTGGAATTCCAATTTGCTCTGACAATAAAACTATTTGATCAACAAAGGGCTCAGAAAATATTACAAGAAGGATTGTGCCAAAAACTAGATAAATACTAGCTTTTAATATCTCTTTTTCGTCAACATTTCTATTTTCTTTAGTAAATTTTCTTACTCTATAACTAGCGTAATATAAGTAAATTGCTAAGAGTGGAATTGCAGTAAACAAGTTTATTCTTCCATACAAAATGACTAGAGCTAAGGCTATTGTAGTTATTATTAAGAACTTATGTTCAATCACATACTCCTCCTGTATTACAAGGTTTCTCCTCCATTTTAAGTAAAAGTAAAGGCCTAGAAAGCCAATGCCAAAAGTGAAAAGCAAAACATTGCCTCCAATAGCTGATCCTAAAGCTACATAAGGTTCATTCCTTAAGACAGCTACTATAACAAATATTGTCTCTGGCAAAGCTGTCAAAAGCCCCATTATAATTCCTCCTGCCATACCTTGCCCCATGAATTTCTCAAGCTTTTCTGTGCCTCTTGCAATTAGCTCTGCTGAAATTGCAAGAAATGCAAAAGTTATTACTATTTCTACTATTTCTTGCAACCTACTATATCTTCTCCTTTAAACCCTTTAAGCTTTATCAGCAACTTTTAATAAATACATACTAGATCAAATGCAAATCGTAACTTATCTCTTTAGTTACCCAAAGGCTTTAGAATTCCACGTAGAGGACACTTATAAAATAAATACCGCCGAGGGAAGCAGAAATTGTAGTTTTTATGGATGTGTGGCTAAGAACTTAAGAGACCTTGAGGAGTTCGAAATATAAAATTGAAGATGCTATAATTGTTATACCACAAAATATCCAAAGATAGAAATAGCTCTGAAGAATTATAAAAGAGGCTATAATTGGCGCAACTACTCCGCTACCCTGCCAAAACAAATTAGCAAAACCAGTAACACTTCCAGCTTTTTTACCTCCAATCAAAGAAACTGCAGTTGAATTTGCAGGAGTTATTACAAATCTTATAAATCCCATAAGGGTTGAGACAATCATTATACCAAGTGAAAAAGTAACAAAGGAGAATGTTAAAGTAAGGAAGCTATATAAAAACTCAAATAATGAGAGCGTGACTCTAACTCCAATCTTTCTTATTATATATCCAGCTACTATTGTTGAGGGAATTCCAGCTAATGCTAGAAGAGAATAAGCAAGACCAGCTATATAATCATTAAGTCCAATATAAATGAAGTATTTGTAAGCGTAAAGGGTAATTATCCAGTAAGAGAGAAAGAAAAGGAAACCAGCAATACTTACAGTTAAAACGTTCCTATCCCTTATTATCTCTTTTATTAGAATTTCACTTCTTGCCCTTTCTCCTTTTCTTTTATCTACAAAGAGAAATAGAAGAGCTATAAGAAGAGAAAGTGAGGAAATAAAATAGTAAGAAAACCTCCAGCCAAGATTTATACTAAGCCAAGGTAGAATTGCCCCTGCAAGAACAATAGATGAAGGCCATGCAAGGCTATAATAGCCAATTGCAACTGACAATTCCTGCCTTTGAAAATATAGCGAAATGATCTTAATAGTTACTGGATAGATCCAACCTGCAGACAAGCCCATTAAAAAACTAGCAATATATTCCTCTAAAATTGAATTGCTAAAGCCAGATAAGAAAGACGAGAGAGAAATTCCTATCAAACTTGCAATGGCTATATCTCTAGGAGCTAGTATGTCAGCGAGTATACCGGCTGGTAATTGAACGATTATATATCCAGCGAAAAACAAAGAAAATATTATTCCGTCTTCAATTACTGTAGGCTTTAACGAAGAATAAACAGAAACAATGCCCCATGCAATTCTAGAGAAATAACTAAGAAAGAAAGAGGCGGAAGAAAGAAAAACAACAAACCATTTGTTCATAAAAGCACCACTATAGGTAATATTATTGGGATTAGGAGAGTTAAAATCAACCCATTTATTAAAGCACCTATTGCATATTCATTTCCCAGAAGATCAGCATACAAAGGAAGAGTTACATCCATACTTGTTGCACCACCAACTGCTATTGCACCTACTGGAGAAGCTTTAACACGGAAGAAAAGGGGTAGTAATAGAAAAGTTAGTCGTTCTCTCAAGAAATTAACTAAAAAAGCAAATACCCCCATAACTGGGCCATAATATTTTGCAACAAATGGCCCTGTATAAGAATACCAGCCAGAACCTAAAGTAACTAGCAAAATTTCTTTAAAAGGATAAAAGGGGGTTAAGAGAAGCGCAGTAATCACGGCACCTAAAATATCTATGAGGATTGATAATATGGCAAGATTTGGTACTCTTTTTAAAACCTCTAATTTCAGGTCTTTCCCTACTTGCAAACCAATTATTATTACTAAGGCGTATAACTCGTAGTCTATTGCTGTTGAGAAAAATGCTGCTGGTAATTTAATGGAAAGTCCTAAAATTAGACCAAGAACTAGAGGCAAAATATACTTTAGTTGTGTTTTCCAACCTATTTCTTTCCATTCGCTTTTCCCCTTTACTATGAAAAATAGCCCCAAAATGTATGTAACTATAACAACTAAGACTGAAGCAAGGAGAGCAGTAAGGATTAAATACAAAATTTCACTTCCAGTTATTTCAATTCCTCCCCAGAAAGATGTAGTAAATATTAAGATAACTATAATGATGTCAGAGGCAATTGAAGGTATTTTTATAAGTCTTCCTAGCGCAATTGAAATAACGTAAAGCGAGAGAAATATGATAAGGAAGTACACAGAGAAGGAAAAGATTGTTTACTTAAATATTTTTCTTTTAGAGACCCAATTATCAGAAGAAAATTAAAGGAGCATATAGCATATTGTCCATTTAATGCCTTGGATAAAAAGAAAGAAATATAATCAAAAAATCATTAATTTAATTTAACATTTAAATAGCAACAGCAGTTAGTCTTCATTTTTGATTTACAAATATCATTCTTGTGAACACAAGCTTTTAATCCTTATGATGAGAAAGGAGATGCGTGAGCATAAACCCTTTAATAATTTTAAGTCCTATCCTTTCTATCATAATTGGCTTAATACCAGTAATATTCTTTAGACCTAACGGCATAATAGTTTTTGTCTCAGCGATAGCTTATTTCTTAGCAATAGGGCTAAAGGCGGCAATAGAATTTTTATCCTCTAATCTTATCTCTTCATCACCAATATACTTGCAAGCATTATTTTATGGTTCTTTAACTGCAATATTTGAGGTTGGCCTAGCATTTTTAATTCCCTTGATTTTTCATAAATATTTCGTAGAATATACAAAAAGAAAGGCAATATCTTATGGAGCAATGCTTGCGTTCTGGGAAAACGCCATACTTATAGGCTTGGCTGGATTAATAAACATAATAACATTATTAGTGCTCCAAAAGTATAATCCAACATTGATACAGCAAGCTATACACCTCCAGCCTATTTTAGCTTACTCTACTTCGCAGCTTTTACCTCTTATAGGCTTAGGAGCTTTAGAAAGAGTGGACTCTTTCTTAGCTCATGCATCATGGGGCTCTCTTGCTTATTATTATTTGTTTAACAAGTCAAGGAAATTCTTCTTAATTGCATTATTAGGATATGGAGATGCATTGGCCATTATTATGAAATACGGAATAATTTCGTTAGAATTAGGCGAAATAATATTATTTGCTATTAGTCTTTTAGCATTCATAGTATCTTATAAAATACTGCCATGAGTAGTTGAATTTTGCATAGTAGTGGCATTAATGAGAAAGAAAGATAGTAAAGCTAGCATCTAAACTCTTTTGTTAAAAAATTTCAAAGCAAAGGATCTGAAATCATAGAATATGAAAATCAGAATTTTCCTTTAAAGGAAAGGTATTCTTGCCAATTCCTCTTCATATTTCTTTAACTTTTCACTAACAATATCATTGTACTCTTTTTCTGATATAATTGAATTATTCTTTGCAAACCATAAAGGCACTTGCAAGGATCCGTCTTCTTGTTGATAACTTATACTTTTAGGGATCCAGATATCTCTCCCCTTGATAGTGACTAGATAAGCTTTATCTGTTTCGGCCTTAATTTTTGCATTTATAGTAATTAGTTCATTTCCGATTTCTTTCTTTAGTTCCAGCATGATATAGTTTTGTAATTGAGCTTTATCATCAAAGTACTTCCCCTCATATTGATAAACCCTTATTTTCTCGTTTTCACATAAGAGGACCTGCCTAGAAAGAATTTCCCCAATCTCCTTGCATTGGAAAGATAGCTCCTTTAATTCGCCCTGACTTACAACAAAGTAATCAACAGAAATGACTCTCCCCTCTCTTTTATAGATCCTCTTTATTATAGTTCCATCTTCCTCATTTAGCTCTGCTTCAAGATACTTTAGTCCTTTTAAGACTCTCCAAACTTTGTTCTTTACTTTTACTTCTCTCCATTTTCCATCTTCAAAAGCGAAATAATATTCTTCCTCATCCTTAGATATCTTCCCTATTCTGATCACAACATTATAATTAATAAGGAAAATTAAAATTAATATGTGGTTTCCTACTTGTTAAAAGAGTACGTAACTTACTGCTAGTAATACTGCTGCAACAACTAGCAAAGTAATTGCGAGATTTAAAGCCCATTTTCCTTTGAAGCCCGGCAAACCTAATTTATAAAAAACTACATGGACTGTCCCATAAAATCCAGTAACTATAGCTATTACATCAAAAATAATTTTAATTGCTAGTTCTGGGGTAACTGCAAACACATATAATATTATGAGCGATAAAATTTAAACTTTCAAAAAACATTTCTTTTAGATTAGTTTTTGGAGGTCTCTAGCATAATCTCTTAAATCAAGAATAGCATCTATTATGTCATTTACTCTCTCTTTTAATTCATCATCACTTAGTGTCTCAAAATTATCTAATAGATCATCAAGATCTGAAGAAACAGAATTTATTTCATCCCTTAACTCTTCAAGCAGCTCTTTTACTTTTGTTTTGTTCATGAGAAAGACTTAAATTAGGTTATATTTAAGTTAAACGTATGGTTAGCTTATCCAAGAAGCTCGAACCAAAGGAAAATACCATACCAGCTTATCTAGTTTATGCACAATCATTGAGCTCAATTGCACCATTAGGTTCTGCCTCAGCCTATTTAACTTTTGCCCTTTCAGCCTCATATTCAGCTACTTTTATTGCTGGGATTTTAGGAGCTTTTATATACTTTTTATGGGTCTTGATTGGCTATAGATATTCAAAAGTTATAGCAACAACGGGTGGAACTTACGATTTTGCAAGAAGTGGTGGAGGGGAGCTAATAGGAAAAATTGCTGGATGGCTATACTGGATAAGTTATGCAATCTATTTACCTTCAGCTATTACTTACCTAACTGGTATTGTATTAACTTCTGAGTTCTCTCTTTCCCCAATAGAACTTGGAATAGTTGAAATCTTAATTCCTATTATACTTACACTCCTTATGCTATCTGGGATAAAGCCACCATTATTTTATGCCTTTATAACTTCGATGATAGAAGTATTGCTAATAGCAATTCTTGGCATTAAAGTACTCTCAGTAACTGGTTTTTCATTAGAACCTCTAAAAATTACTGTTCCAATCTCAGCTTTCTTCTCCGGAGCTTTAGGTGTAGGCTTTACTTTAGCTGGTGGTGGTGCATCGTTCTTTTTAGGCTATGAAGCTGTAGGAAAAGGAAAGACAGTCGGAAAGTCATATATTTTAGCTTTTTGGGTTGCTGCAATTGCAGTTTTGTTTGCAGCATATTTTGAAATAGCATTTGCTGGCTTCTCAAACTCCGGTGTTTCCCAGTTATTAAACATAACTCAGTACCCTACATTTTACATTGCTCAAAAGTATATGGGGAATACTATGGCCCTTATTATTTTCCTATTTACTTTAAATAGTCTTGTGGGTTCCGTTACTGCAGCATATGTTGCTTTATCAAGATTGACATACACATTGTTAAGGAAGGATATGGTTAAATCGATCTTAATAGTAGCAGGTTTCTTCCTATTTTTCAATTTAATAGCAAGTGTTACCGGGCAATACAGCAGCGTATATTACCTCACTACTGAAGCCTCTCTAGTAACGCTTTACGCCTCTCATCTGCTTGTAGCAGCTGTCTATCCAATATTTACTAAGAAAATGTTAGGGTTTAAACCATATTATGATATTCCACTCGCTCTAGGGACAGTAGCCCTAATGGGTTATGGGATTTACTCTAATATAATTCCATTCTCCTATCCAATTTCTCTGGTTGGAATAGTTTCATTAGTAGGCGGAGCAGTAATTGGAATGATACATTGGTGGTTAGATTGGAAGAAATTGAGGTTGCGCTAAATCTAGCTAAAATGGGAAAGCCTCTTACTGCAATAAATTTTGTCAAACAATTTCTAAAGAATAACCCGGAAATACTAATAAATAGTGAAGAGTGCAAGAGCATTGCCCATATTGTGACTCATTTTCCGTCTTTAAATGATGAGAGTTGGAGGTATTTTGTACACATAGAAAAAGAAGACGCAATTATGATGATAGAAAAGATAAAAGAATGTATTAGGACTTAAGTTTCTAAATTAAATTTTTCTCTTTAAGTTACGTCAGTAGTAGAAAAATTTAGCAAGAATCTCTATTTACTCCAAGTTTTTTACGACTCTGCAGAAAACCTTGGTGAAATGCCATTGAGGTCTTATGACGAATTAAGAATTTTTATCAAGTTTCAAAACAACAGAATCCCTTAAATAAATAATTTAAGGATGCTGCAAAACCAATATTAAGCTAACTTTAGATAGCTTTACTTAGAGGTGTAAAACATTATGAAAGTTTTAGTATTAGGAGCAAAAGGATGGGGAAGAGTGCATCTTGAGGCATTATCAAAATTGGACGTAGATATAGAAATTATGGAAAGAAATAGAGAGGTAGCGAATGAACTAAAATCTAAGTTTCCTATAAAAAGGGTTTATGAGAGCATAGATGAAGCGATGAGATCTGATGCTGAAATTTTTGATGTTGTTCTTCCACATAACCTCCATCATGATATTGTGATAAAAGCTCTAAGCTTAGGAAAACATGTTATGGTAGAAAAGCCAATAGCGACAGAAGTTTCCGATGCCATTGAGATGATAAATACAGCCAAAAGGGTAAAGAGGAAGTTTATGGTTACTGATCAGTTTTTCTTTGATCCCGCAGTTAAAAAAGTAAAAGAAGAGATAGAAAAAGGTACATTTGGGAGAGTTCATACAATAATTGTGAGAAGTCAGCGGCTTAACAAACCGCAGGGATGGAGAGCTGATCCCTCATCTATGGGTGGAGGAGCACTTATAGATGGCGGCATACATTTCATTGATACACTTCTGAATTTTGGTGGTGAATATTATGCTGTCAAATCGCTTACATACACAACTGACAATAGATTGCCAGAAAATACTGTTGCAGCCCTTTTCAAGTTTAAAAATGGGGCAAACGGAATCTTCTTCTATTCATGGGGATACCCATATCCCCCGAATCTTCCGGCATTTGAGGTTATAGGGGATAGTGGAAGTGCTATTGAGGATGTAACAAAAAGACCAGGTGGAGTTAATTTCAAAGGAGGGAAAAGGGTATATGGAGATCCAATAATAAATGGAGTTCCTACAGACTTAGGCGTACATGATATATATCTTGAGATGTTTGAAGGATTTATAGAAAGCGTGGAGAAGGATAAAGAGGTCCCATTCCCTCCAGAGCTTGCGCTAAGAGATTTGATAGCTGTTAAAGATATTTATAAAAATGTGTTTTGAACGTATTTTGTTTTTATCTTTAAAAATGAGATACATAAGATAATCTGCCATTTTATTGTAATAATTCAAGCGAATATTTTCAGAAAGGAAACTACGTTCTGAGCAAATGAATATTAAGGGAGTACCGGCTCAAAAAGATTTTCTACTGGATTTTTACACAAAATTTAAATATGTAAACTAAGTAATCTATTTTGACATGTCAAACGAAAATGAAAATGAAAAGAAAGTAATAACAGTCAGAGGAGTTGAAAAGGACTTATACGAGAGAATTTTACAAATAGCAAGGAACTCTGGTAGAACAGTAGGGGAAGTAATTAATGATGCTATAAGGACTTTTTTAGCTTTTAGTGAGAGGATACAAGGAAAAATTGATGAAACAACTCAAAGGGCAATAGGAATAGGAAAGGCATTCATAGAAGGATATAATGAGGCAGGAAAAGAAATAATAATTATATCTGATTTAGAAGAATTGCACGTTAACAAAAACGAAATAATTAGCGCAGGGAAACCGGTCTCATTCAGGGATATAAAGAAATTAGTGCTAGAAGACATAGATCAGGATATAATAAACAAATATATAGATTCGATCATTTCAGTAGATGAGCTTGTAGTACCATCTTCAGTTAACAAGCTTCTCTTATTGCAAAAATGCAAATTTGTCAAAAAGATAACAGTCATGTAAGTTTATACCAAGAAGGAACTTTTATTTTTTCTATTCTGTCCCACTCATCATAAGGCTTTATATCAAGGATAGGTGTTCCATCAAAAGCATTTATCCCCTTTACGTATAACACATTTCCTTCTCTCTTTAATAATTCACAAACTGAAATACCAATAGGATTTGGTCTAAATTGCGATCTAGTGGCAAAAACGCCAACTTTTGCCCCTTTCCAATCCCTTATAAGTCTCCCATCAAACTCAGCTAAATGCAGATGATAAATGACTATTACATGAGAAAAATCTTCTATTCCCTTTAATCCTTCCTCATATTCCTTATCTATGTGAATCTCAACAACTTCATCTCTAGATGCAGATTCTTTATTTTTTCTTCTAACATAACCAATGTACTTAAAACAAACGCTCACATATAGTAATTTGTGATAGAAACCATTAATTTATCTAAGGTCTACAAGGATGGAACAGTTGCGCTTGATAATGTTTCTTTTAAGTTCGCCGGGAAAGTACTTACATTATTAGGTAGAAATGGAGCTGGAAAGACTACTTTGGTCAGAATATTATCTACTCAGCTTTTGCCAACTAGTGGAGAAGCTTATGTTGAGGGCTTTGACATTGTGAAAGAAGCAAAGAAAGTAAGGAAATTAATAACCTCAATACCTCAAGAAGCTCAACCTATAGGAATGGCTTCCCCCTTTGAGCATTTGATTATGTTTCTAACTGCTAAAGGTTTTTCATTAAAGGAAGCTGAGGAAAACGCCAGAAAAGTACTAAAAGAAGTTGGTTTGTGGGAAGTCAAAGATAAGCCTTCTGATGAATTATCTGGAGGGATGAAAAGGAAGATATTTGTAGCAATGGCATTAGCTTCTAACTCCGAAGTTGTTTTCCTTGATGAGCCTACAACTGGTTTAGATCCTTACTCAAGGACTGAGGTATGGTCAGTGTTAAAGTCAATGAAGAGCAAAATGGTTTTAACTACTCATTATATGGAAGAGGCAGAAGAATTGTCTGAGGAAGTTATACTTTTGCACAAAGGAAAAATAATTGCAAAGGGCACAATTCCCTCCCTTCTAGAGAAGCTTAATGGAAAAGTAAGGGTTGAAGGGATAGGAGATATTAAAATTGGGAGGTTAAGGATCTCTTATGTAGACAAAGAGGAAGCTAAAAATTATGTTGGAAAATATATAGTAAAGCCAATAACGTTAGAAGACCTATTCATTATCTATACAGGTGAGAGGCTTGAAGAGAGTTGACTTCTATTTAGCGTTTATAAAATTTTATGGCATTTCGTCAATAAAGAGAGGCTTCATTTATGTGTTGACTTATATGGCTATACCTTTGGCTGAGCTATTTTTGATTTATATGATTTCGCGTGGCTCTTTCCTTGGTTATGGGATAGTTGGCGGGCTTTTAACAGTAATTGCAAGCAACGGATTATCATCAACTGCAGATTTTGCCTACCTAAGGTTAGAAGCAAAAATACAAGATTTATTAGTTGCAACTCTAATCTCCCCTAATGACTATATTTTTGCCTTAATGCTGGCAAACCTAGTTTATTCTTTGCCCGGAATCCTAGTATATATCGCTTTAGCTGTTATCTTCCGCGTTTTCTCTTCTATGATGATCTTAGTTCTTCTTTTACTTTTAATAAATACATCAGCCATAGGATTCTTTATAGGTACTCTAATACCACATATGAGATATGGTTGGGGCGTTGGAGGATTATTATCGACTTTCCTAACGATAATTCCGCCTGTGTTTTACCCTTACTATTTTCTACCTAGAGATATATTTTACATAACACTTCCCTTGCCCACAACACTATCAGCCTTAATAATGCAGGAGGAAAGTGGTTTAATATCTGTTAGTAACACTTTATTAACCTTTTCGTGGATACTACTAGTTGCAGAAACTATAGTGTTTTACTATCTTTCAGTTAAATTTAGCAGATGGAGAAGCGTGTAGTATTTACAAACTTAGTTATAAGCTCAAGGAAAGAAAACAAAAAATATGGATTACTTTGAAGACTATCTATTACCGCAAATTTATGAGCAATGTAGCAGAAGAAGCGATCCTTGGGAGTGTTTTATAAATAAAGTAAACTTATTGCCAGTTTCTTCAGAAAGCAAGAAAATGTTGATCAGAAACTTTATTGATAGGAAAATAGGGAGAAAAACGTTTCTTGCAGCTTACTTAGCTAAGCTCTTATATCAATGCGACTATTATGGTATTTGCGATCCAAAATTACCAGAAATATTGCCAGAAGACATTACAATGCAAATATTTAGGATTATAAGAGAAGTGAGAAACGAAGAGTTCTAAGTTAAACTAATATAAATAATAAAAATCTGAAAATAATTAATTTAAATAATATTTATTATTACTTAATTTCCATCGTTTTATAAGTTATTCTGATCTGAAAAATTTCAATTTTTAAAATTATAAAATGAACTTCTATTTCACACCGCCTAATATACTGTCTTAAGGAGCTTGAAATCCTTATGTTATAGAAAGTTAAAATCTTTAAAGCTGCGTTCTGATTATTTAATCTTAACATCAGCAAGAAAAATGTAGTAATTTCAATCTCGTATTCGATACTAAATTGAAATTAGTTAAACTTAAATAAGAGAAGCATAAACTAATATTTGATAAAAATGAGTGAGCAAGAAAGAATACCCCTAATAGGAGAAAAGTTCCCTGAAATGGAAGTAATAACAACACACGGCAAAATAAAACTACCAGACGACTACAAGGGAAAGTGGTTTGTCCTCTTTAGTCATCCAGCAGACTTCACGCCAGTATGCACAACTGAGTTTTACTCATTTGCAAAGAATTATGAAGAGTTTAAAAAGCTGAACACAGAGCTAATTGGTCTTTCAGTCGATAGCGTAATATCTCACATAGAATGGGTAATGTGGATAGAAAAGAACTTGAAAGTAGAAATACCTTTCCCAATAATTGCTGACCCAATGGGTGTTGTAGCTAGAAAACTTGGAATGATACATGCACAGTCTTCAACATCTACTATAAGGGCTGTCTTTATTGTTGATGACAAAGGAATAATAAGGGCAATATTATACTATCCACAAGAGATTGGAAGAAACATAAGCGAGATCTTAAGAGTAATAAGAGCATTACAGCTAGTTGATAAGACAGGAGCTGTAACACCAGCCAACTGGCCAAACAATGAGTTAATAGGTGATAAAGTACTTAACCCACCACCTCATACAGTCAAAGATGCAAAATTAAGGTTAGGCCAGCCATTCGACTGGTGGTTCACTTATAGAGAAGCTCAGCAGCAGTAACTGAAAACCTAGTTGTTCAAGTTAAATACCTACTATTTTTCTTAGTATCTCATCAGGAATTTCGACACTTTTCCATATTTTTGGATTAATTGCTACTTGAACTACATAACCTTCTGTAGTTAATTCCCCTTTTCTAAGAATTTTAAAGTCAAACCTTATTGCCTTCTTTGATAAGGCTTTTGGCGAAAGAAGAATTGAGAGAGCATCTCCTAACTTTACAGGCTTTTTATAAACTGCATGAGATTCAACCATAACAAACCATAACTCATCATTAACAATAGGATATGGTATCCCAGCCTTTTCTCTCATATATTTTTCTATTGTATTGGTAAAAAATCTATAATAAGATGCGTAATGAGCGATACCTTGTGCATCTGTATCATAAATTCTAACAGTCTCCTCAAATACGAATTCGACAGACATAAAGGATATATATCAAAGAAGTTTTTTAATTTTTCCCAACTAGGAAATTATGTTTCAATATCTAACGTTAAATACTTCTACTAGTTTTATCTTCCCTTTGCTATGTATCCATATATCTAATCCGGTCTTTATCGCCAGTAAATCTAGTTCTACAGAGTTTTTGCTATTTCCTATTTAGGTAATAATTCTTTTTTATAGCCTGAGATCATAATTTGAAGGAAATTTACAAAGAATTAAATTAATGTTCTAATATACTCAACTAAAGGATCAATCTCTTTTAATTCGTTACCAAAAAGGCCTTTTAATAGTAATGATGTTTTGAAAGGAATTTTAATAATCATTGGCTCCCTAAAATATCTTCTTATCTTTTCGTAATTAATCTGATATTCAGTCTTAACTTCATTTATAATAATGCCGATTAGCCTAAATAATTGGGCAGAGTCCACAGAAAATGGGAAATTTCTCTTTACAATTTCTTTTAAAAACTCATTTATTGGAAGCAGAATTTTTAGCGTATATTCTATTACCTCATCTGGTGGAGTTAAAACAACTATTGAATGATATGTATAAGAATTTGATGCTTCTATCCATGAAGTTAAATCAAACTCAAAAAAATGAGCCGAGAGAAGAGGAGGATTATCAACTATTATAACATCATAACTCATTAGCTTTTTATATTCTTCAACAATTTGGGACTTATCTGCTGGGTAATCAAATCTAACTACCCTTAATCCATCAATATCCTTCCAATAATTCCCCTTTCCAAATCTATCTTTAATTCCTAAAAAACTAGAAATTGTTTTGGATAAAGATCTATCAATTAATGCGACTTTATTAGTGAGTGACAACTTAGAAGCTAATTTGAATGCCACTAAAGATTTACCTACTCCACCCTTAAGACTTACTATATTAATTCGTATCATTATTAATATATTCTCGAAAATAGTTATTTAAACCTTTTGCGCACAAAATAAAGTTTTGTATAAAATATAAAGCTTAAATACAGTATGTTAATTAATTTGGTAATTTCTTATTTTGGAAGAGAAATAAAAATATATTTTTATTAGTTAAATTAATTAAGGAAGTTTTTCTTTTATAAATCTATATATAAGATCTAAAATCAGGTGGCATTCGAAAATAATTTCTTCTTTTATCTTCTTAATAGAGATTATTAATCTTACATTGAAGGGTAAGCTCCTTATTATCCTTAATTTTTATTCCTAAAAATTTTGATATTTCCTTCACACTATATTTAAAGAGTACATTCTCTTCATAAACCTAACAGGCATTATCTAAAATTTCCTCGAATTTTTAGACTCTGAGATATAATTGAGATTTTGAGAATAATTTACTAAACAAATTTTATCTTTATAATCTCTATAGTAAAGATTTAGCAGTCAAACCTACATAAATAAAGCCATCAACCTTTCTTAATAAGAGAATCGAACTTCCCGTCCTTTTGAGCATCGTATAAGTGTTTATGCATAATTATTTTAATAATTAAAATAGGGCTTTCTTAATTGCTAAAATAATTCTGAAACTAGCCTATTTTTTAGCTCCACTAGTAGATCCTTTTTAAGCTTATAAGACATATAAATAAGAATCTCTTTTTTGTGAACGACGCTCAAACTATATAATTTAAATAAAAAACCTTTTATATCACGGATAAAAAGAATGTGGTATGACAAGACTCGTATGGATGATAGGGGGGGCACAAGGCGCTGGTGTAGACACATCTGCCACTATCTTTGGAAATGCTGTTGCGAAGGCTGGTTACTATCTCTTTGGAAGCAGAGAATATTATTCAAACATTAAAGGAAGGCATAGCTATTTCGAGGTTGTAATAAGTGAGAAGCCAGTAAGAAGTTTATCTTCTTATACAAATATATTAGCTACATTTGATGCTGAATCAGTTTTTCAGCATTTCACAGAAGTTAGAGACTACTTAATATATGATATTGGAGTTGAAAATACATCAGTTGACTTAGTCAAATCAATGGAGCCTGAAATGGCAGAGCAAGTAAAAGATGAACTTAAGAAAAATAATCTAGGTTTTACTATAAAAGATGTATTACAATACCTTAAAAATAGAGGGGTAAAAGTAATTGGTCTTAACTATGCAGAATTAATGAAGAAGATTGCAGACACATTAAAAGTCCCTCTATCAGTAGTAGATAGAGCAAAAAACATGATTACTGTCGGCGCTTCTTATGGCTTATTGGGGTTAAAGTTTGATTATTTAAAAGCTGCAATAGCTTCTGCCTTTAGTAATGAATTTTTCGTTAAGCTAAATACTCTCGCTGCTGAATTAGGTTATAATGCAGTACCTAACGTTTATAATTTAAAAGAGTACAAAATTGAAAAGCCAAGAATACAAGTTGATGGAAATACATTATCAGCTTTAGGAAAAATAGCTGGAGGTTTAAGGTTCCAAACCTATTATCCTATTACACCAGCAGCGGATGAAAGCGTATACATTGAAGCTAATCAAAACGTAGATATTATAACAGAAGGTAACGAATTAAGGAAGGCTGGGATTGTAGTCCTTCAAACAGAGGACGAATTAGCAGCAATAAATGCGGCTGTGGGTGCAGCGTTAACTGGGGTAAGAGCTGCTACAGCTACTTCTGGTCCGGGATTTTCATTAATGGTTGAAGGAATAAGTTACGCTGGTATGAATGAAGTTCCAGTTGTCATTACATATTATATGAGAGGTGCACCAGCTACAGGAATGCCTACAAGATCTGGACAAGCTGACTTAAAGTTTGCATTAAATGCGGGTCATGGTGAATTCCCAAGAATTGTTATAGCCTCTGGAGATCACATAGAGATATTCTGGGATGCAATTTGGGCATTGAATTTAGCTGAGAAATATCAAACACCAGTTATTCATCTAATTGAGAAAACTTTAGCTCACTCATATTCAGTATTTGATGAAGACGAATTGAAGAATAAGCCTTATGTAATTGAAAGAGGTAAAATTGTTAAGCCAACGAGCGAGTACTTTAACCGCTTCGAAATAACAGAAGATGGAATTTCACCTAGAGCATTCTTAGGTGACGCAGGAATGTACTATTCAGGAGAAGAGCATAACGAAGAAGGACACACTACTGAAAATAGTATCAACAGAATGAAGATGTATGAGAAGAGAATGAAAAAATTAGAGACTGCAGATAGAGAAATTCCTGAAGAACAAAGGGTTAATATTGCTGGAGACCTAGATTCAGATATTGTACTATTAACTTGGGGCTCACCTAAAGGTGCAGTCTTAGAAGCAATGGAAGAATTACAAAAAGAAGGAATTAAGACAATGATGGTGCAAGTTAAGATGTTTAACCCCTATCCAGCAAGGCTAATGAAGAAATTGCTTAGCGGTAAGAGCAAGATAATAGCAGTTGAGAACAACTATCAAGCTCAAGGTGCGGAAGTATTAGCTGAGAAAACTGGAATATTTGCGACAAACTTCATATTAAAATGGACAGGAAGACCTATAACCAGGGAAGAAGTAATAGAAGGTGTAAAGAAAATAGTTCAAAATAATGAGAGGAGAGTGGTAGCGTATGGCGGCGCGTAAACCAGTATGGAATGATTGGTGCCCTGGCTGTGGTAACTTCGGAATATTAAGGGCTGAAGAACTAGCAATAAGAGAACTTGGTCTTGATCCTAAAAAAGTAGTAGTAGTATCTGGAATCGGATGCCATGGTAAATTGCCAATGTTCTTACATAACAGCTTACCTGTTGGCGGAGTATATGTACTTCATGGAAGATCTATTGCAGTTGCAACAGGAATAAAGTTAGCTAATCCATCATTAGAAGTAATAGTAAATGTGGGAGATGGAGATGGACTTGGAATTGGAATGGGACATTTCGTACACTTAGGAAGAAGAAACATAGATATGACAGTATTGGTTCATGATAATGGTGTTTACGCACTTACAAAAGGTCAGGCATCACCAACATTGCATAGAGGAGAGAAAACAAAATCATTACCTAAACCAAATATAATGGATGCTGTGAACCCAATAGCTGTTGCTCTAGCTGCAGGATATACATTTGTGGCTAGAGGTTATGCCTATGATGTTCCACATTTAAAGGAGTTAATAAAAGCTGCAATAAAGCATAGAGGAAGTGCATTCATAGATATCTTGCAGCCATGCCCAACATATAATGATGTAAATACAAAAGAGTGGTATGATAAGAGAATATACAAACTTGAGACAACAGGTTGGGATCCGGTAGTTAGAAAAGAAGAAGAAGCACAGAAAAAGATTGAGCAAGCACTTCTAAAATCTTATGAGTGGGGAGAAAAAATACCAATTGGTATATTCTATCAAAATGAGTTAGTGCCAACGTTTGATGATAGAATAACTATGAATATACCTAATTACAAGGACTTCTATCCGGCTAAACAACCTATTGAAGTTAATGGAATTAGCAATGTAAAACTAGATGACTTATTAAAGGCTAAAAGAATTTAATTCCCTATTAATATGAATTTTTTGGTTTTTCTATCTTCTATTACTTTTCCTTCTTCTGCTAGTTCATATAATGCTTTTCTAATTTTTTCATCACTGGCCAAATTAGTTAATATGCTGTGTATTTCTTTTACATCCATTGGTTTTTCTTTTAGCAGGTCTAATATTACTCTCTTTAATTCGTCTTCTTCTGGAGCAATGAGTACTGTAACTTCATCATCGTCGTAAACTACTTCTAAGTTCTCTTCTATCTCTTTCCTTTTCTTATTAATTACTACGCTCATGCCTATCACAAAATATATATATGCATTACTAAAATATAAACTTTTATTAACCATCATTGAAGAGTTTAAACATAACAAGTTGAATATTATGGTTTAAATTAAAGGTTATTAAAATGAACATTTAACAATGAAAGATGAGTAAAACTTGCTTTAATGACACTTTACATAATATTGATTCCAACGATTTAACTTTAGTTTATGAAACTCTGAAAATATATCAAACTTAATAGCACAAATACTAATGCATTATTACACGTTTAAATATAGGTCTGCATAGTATTAAAGTATAAACATTATTTCTTATGCGCTGTAAAAGCTAAAGAATTTAAAATTATTGAGCAAGACCTAATCTGCTATTTCCTCTGTTATTTAGATAATTATAAACTAAAGAAACAAAATCGCTCTCTGGATTTTTCGATTTTTCAACAATATATCTTAATGTCTCAAGTTCTAGTGCAGATATCCCATAGATTAATAGAAATAAGCCAGAGGGCTTATATAGCACAACAGCTATATTACCCCTACAAATATACAAGGAGAGATTCTTTCCATCAACTTTTTCCAGTATTTGCAAGTCATTTAAGCTCAATTTGGTTATTTTATCTTCCCAAAGAGAGAGAAGTAGCTTTTCTTCCTGTTCATCCCCTTTTTCAAGTTCTACGAATTTTTTTATTACTAAACTCACATACAACCTTTTTATTGCAGCTTTAATAAATTTAGATGTTGAAAGTAGGAGTAACCGATGAAGGGGAAATTGCACAAAGTATTGCTAGACATTTTGAAGAAACAGTAGTTATAACTTCTCCTCAGAAGGTGCTTGAGGAAAAACCAGATGTAGTTATACACACATTTGAATTGCCTTATTCAGAAGCCAATATTAATAAGGCAACGGCTTGGAATATAAATACCTGGTATGCAATAAACATTGGGAGAGCAGCCAACAAGATAAAAGCTGTAAATGTTTATCTTTCCTCTTTTATGATATTTGACGGCAAAAGAGGATTTTATTCGGAGACATCCACTCCAAATCCCCTCAACTATTATGGCTTAACAAAATTGGCTGGAGAGACAGGAATAATGAGTTTAGGAAATTATTTAATCGTTAGACTTGGCTTACTGTATTCCTTCAGCTATAGAGGTTTGCTCTATCCCATAATAAGGGCTATGATAAAGAAAAGAGTTGTAAAATGTAACTCCAACTTTTTCGTTTCTCCTATTAGTGTTTCAGAAGCAGGTGAAATAATATCTTTACTAATAAAGAAAGGTATAAGAGGTGTTGTGAATGTTGGAGGGAAGAGAAAAAATATGGTCGAAATATGTAAAGAATTAGCGGAAATGTTTAATGCAGAAATAATACCTTTTGAAGGAAAATATTATGATTTCTCATTAGACCTTTGGTTGCTTAATGGATTAGGTATTTCTGTTAGAAGCTAAGAAAACATTATATTTCTTCCTTAATATTCTGTCAAGCTCAGTCACTAAATTTTGCATATAAAAGTCTATGTAGGGGTATTTGGTAGTAAATGCTTCTTGTTTCATTAAAGCAACAATCTTGCTAAGTCTTTGTAATTTCTCCTCAACGCTTTCTTCCACATAAAGGAATCTCACGAGTTCTCTTCCTAAAGTTCTATCAATTTTTGCTTTTCTTTTGTAAAGTAATTTAAGAAATAAATATATTGATTTCCCAACCCTTTTTAATAAGTCATAAGTGTCATTCGAATACTCAATACTATATACGGTTTCAAGGTAAATTTTCTCTAACTTATCCAGCTTCATACAGCATATTCTCTCATTCTAAGCTTAAATATTTTTGCTAAATAGCTTATTATGTGGAAGATTTCTTAAGCAGAGTTCTGTACTTTGCAGAAAAAGGTTACCCTTTGCCAGTTGCTTATAAAAAAGCTAAAGAGATTAGTAAAGGAGGAAAAAGCTCTTATGAGCTGGCTAGACAACTTCTTCTTTCCTATTTCTCATTAAAGGGAAAAAGCAATAGGAAAAAAGTAAAAGAATTTCTTTTAAATGGTGTAAAAGTAACTTTTCCGGAGTGGTTAGAAGAGAAATTAAAAAAAGAATATGATGTGGAAAAACTAAAAGAAAGTCTTCTGAAGAAGGTTACTTGGATAAGAGTAAACACACTAAAGGCTGATGAAGATAAAGTTTTGAAGGAAATTGAAAATGAAGGAATAATCGTTGAACGAGATAGGGACATTAAATATGCATATAAAGTCTTGAAAGGTGACATAAACAAGGCTAAGGCTTTTAAGGAGTTCAAAATAATTGCCCAAGATAAAGCAAGCATGGCAGTAGTGGAGGCATTGAAGCCTGAAAAATCAGAGTTAATATATGACATGACTTCTGCACCTGGTGCTAAAGCCTCTTTAATTATGGCTTTAACTGAGAATAGTAGCAAACTTATTGTAGCTGATATTGATCCAAAAAGACTAGAAAAAGAGAGGAAATTCCTACATGATGTTGGTGTAGATCTTAACAAGGTTGAATTTATACTGCAAGATTCTACAAATAAATCAATTAGAAAGGCAGATAAAGTACTTTTAGATACGCCATGCAGCTTAACAGGAATGATAGCTAATGAGCCCACAGTTCTTATTAGACTAACAAAAGATAAAGTAGATTACTACTCAAGTTTGCAAAAGAGACTTTTAGAGGCAGCAGTTTCAACGTCTAGTTATGTAATTTATGCTTCATGCTCCCTTCTTCCGGAAGAAGGAGAAGAGGTTGTAAAGGGATATAATGCAAAAGCTCCATTAAATTTTGGCATATCAAAAGGAATAGGCAATAGATTTGTTCCTTATATTCATGAAACTGAGGGCTTTTTTATTTCAAAAATTGAAACTTAATTGTTGTATTTGATCATACATATTTAGTATAGATTTTATTTTATTTAAGAAAATAAAACTTAATAGCTTAAGAATATATATGAGAAATTCCTAAAAGCTAAAAACCATTTAACCACATATATTGACCTTCATTAAAGGTCGATATTTATCATTCTACTATTTCACAAATTATTCTTTTAGTATCCGTAGTTAACCTAACTCTTTTACCAACTTTCGGTTCCCCTTTTACCCAGCACATGAGATTTACTCCGTCAGAATTTCTAGCTATACCTATAGTATAATCTGGGTACGACTCGAAACCTTGAGGTTTTTGTTTAACTATTGTATAAGTCATGAGAACTCCGTCTTCTTTTAGCTTTACCCATTCCATATCAGACGCTAAACATTTTTCGCAGTCCCTTCTAGGAGGAAAATATATTGTACCGCATCTTTTACATCTAGTTGCATATATCTCTCCTTTCTTCAGCCCTTCCCAAAAAACTTCGTACAGCTTGTCAGCAACTGTATATTTTAAAACTAGGGGTACTCCCTCCATCTTCTTCTCACCTACTGAAGATCATAACATAAGCATAATGACCTGTTCCACCTACATTATGAGTTAAGGCTATATATTTTTTGAATGAATGTTGAACAGGTCCTGCTTCTTCTCTTAACTGTTTAGTAATTTCATAAATCATTGAAAGGCCAGTAGCACCCAAAGGGTGTCCTTTAGCCTTTAGACCTCCAAGTAAATTAACAGCAACTTTTCCATCTTTTTCTGTTTGTCCCTCTCTTAAAAGTTGTGTACCTTTACCTTTCTCTACAAATCCTAAATCCTCATAAGCCATAATTTCTGCTATACTAAAGCAGTCATGAACAGTAGCATATTCTATATCTTGAGGGGTAACCTTTGCCATTTTATATGCCTTAAGTGCTGCATCCCTAGCAGCAGCTAAACCCACCCATTCCCCTCTAGCTGCAATGTATGAGGTGTCACTGCTATAACCAATACCCTTAACCCATATTGGTGTGTCTATCTTTAGTTCTCTAACTTTCTCCTCTGATGCAAATATAACAGCAGCAGAGCCATCACTTATAGGAGAGCAGTCAAGCAGTTTTAATGGCCAAGCAATAACTCTCGACTTAAGAACGTCCTCAACAGTTATCCTATTTCTAAAATGCGCTTTTTCGTTATATGATGCGTATTTATGAGCTTTGACTGAAGCCAAGGCCATATCTTCTTCTGTAGTACCATAAAGTGCCATATGCCTAGTTGCATAAAGAGCATAATAAGCAGGAAATGTAGTGCCATACATTTGAAATTCCCAATAGTAGTTTCCTCCTCTACCACCTATAGCTAGAGAAGCTGAAGTATCAACTTCAGTCATTTTATCTACTCCAACTGCTAATACTATATCTGCCATGCCTGAAGCAATTAAGTTTATTGCGGTAAATGCTGCCGCACTCCCGCTTGCACATGCAGCCTCCACTCTAATTGGGCTTTTACCTACAAGGCCAGCATATTCTGATACTGGAGGAGCTGGATAAAGCTCAGTCCCTCTATATGCTGTGCTTGATACAACTGTTATATCAATATCTTTTTGCCTTAAGTTTGCATCTTCTAAAGCTTCTTTTATTGCTTCCCAGGCAAGTTCTCTAATAGTAACATCATCCCTTTTACCAAACTTAGAATTTCCAACACCAATAACTGCTACTCTTCGATTCATAGAATATATCTAAATAATTCGTTATATATGTCTTTATCTTATTTTCCTTAAGAACTGTTAATATTTGACTTATGATTAGCTATGTATATGTAGAGGGAAAGAGAAAGTTTGGGAAGTTGATATTGCAAAATTATGGAATATCTACAATTGGGAGAAGTATTACTCGTGTAATAAATACACATTACCATGCTATTCAGAGTCTTCACTCTATATATGGAAGGATCCAAAACTTGTTAGAGAAACAATTATAGAGCCTATGTTATCTGTTTTGTCTTCCGAACTCTTCAAGTTGCAAGCAAAAATTTCCACAAAGGTATAAACTCTATATCGTCAATCTTATCTTCATAACCCCAAGTAATTATAATTTTTCTCCTCCTTTTCACAACTTTTTCAGCTTCCTTTAATCCTTCTATCTCCCTCTTTTCAACCTCATCTTTCCCTTCAGCATAAGTAACTTGAATCAAGGCATCCGAAGTAACAAAGTCAACTTCGCTCTTTTCACTCTTAAAATAATATAACTTTTCTCCTTTTCTAGCTAATTGAATTGCTACAATATTTTCCATTATTTTCCCTTTTGACTCATCAAGCAAGTAACGAGAAATTATCCCTGGATCAACTACATATATCTTTTTTGGATAAACTAGAACGCTTTTTGGTGAGGTAGAATATCTTTCGGCAGTAAAAACTAGGTAGGAGTTTATAATTCCGTTAAACCACTCCTCAACAGTTGTAATGCTAAGCTTTAGCATCTTTGCTAGTCTATTTAAAGAGATTTCACTAGAGTAGTACTTAAGTATGCTTAACGCAAAATCTTGGAAAGCCCTTACTCTCTTAATTTTAAGTCTAATAACGACATCTTTTAATAGAATGTCAGAGACAATTTGTGGTAAAATATCTTCGGATATTTTGTGAACCTCTGGGAAACCGCCAAGCTTAAGATAGTTCTCTAGCTCTCTCTTTGCCAAGCTTTCTGAAATTGTAGAGTAAACACCTCTAATTCCTTCTAACTTTACACCCTTAAATTTCAAGTATTCTGAAAATGAGAAAGGAAATAGAGTGAAAGAAATGTACCTTCCAGTGAGGTAAGTTGATAGTTCTCCAGAGAGCATCTTTGAGTTACTCCCAGTAATTATGATCTTCTTCCCTTCCTCCCTTAACCTCGATACAAACTTCTCCCAAC
>ERZ1684502.72-NODE-72-length-26835-cov-1591.333308_pt1 | contig 26835 bp, 26 predicted proteins | sample MGYA00580192_ERZ1684502 | MGnify/ENA primary metagenome ERZ1684502 (study PRJEB41476, sample SAMN13258264) | hydrothermal vent metagenome | biome: caldera [ENVO_00000096]; feature: acid hot spring [ENVO_00002120]; material: acidic water [ENVO_01000358] | place...
CAGGTGCTAGAATAACAATTGATGCTTTAAAAAGAGAAGGAGTAAAAGTGATTTTCGGAATACCAGGACTATCTAACATGCAACTTTATGACGCTTTTGTAGAAGATCTAAAAAATGGAGAATTGAGGCATGTGTTAATGAGACATGAACAAGCGGCAGCACATGCTGCAGATGGATTTGCAAGAGCTTCTGGTATTCCAGGGGTGTGTACTGCAACTTCTGGACCCGGTGCAACAAATCTAACAACTGGGTTAATAACAGCTTATTGGGACTCCTCTCCAGTAGTTGCAATAACTGGTCAAGTACCTAGGAACTCAATAGGGAAAATGGCTTTTCAAGAAGCTGATGCAATGGGTGTGTTTGAAAACGTATCTAAGTATGTGGTCGAAATAAGAAAGCTTGAAGAAATACCAATCTGGATAAAGAATGCATTTTACATAGCTACAACTGGAAGACCAGGTCCCGTAGTAGTGGATATACCTAGAGATATATTTTATGAAAAAGTAGATGAGGTAAAATGGCCAGAAAAGCCGATAGTGAAAGGATATAAGGAGTTCCCAACAATTATAGATAGACAAAAGCTAAAGAAAGCAGCAGAAATTCTAGTTAATGCAGAAAGACCAGTAATTCTAGTAGGTACTGGCGTGGTATGGTCTAACGCAACACAAGAAGTGCTTGAACTAGCGGAGTATTTACATATACCAATAATCTCAACACTTCCCGGGAAATCTGCTATACCTCACGATCATCCGCTCTATTTAGGTCCAATGGGATACTATGGGAGAGCTGAAGCCTCAATGACTGCATTAGAATCAGATGCAATGCTTGTTGTAGGAGCAAGATTTAGCGATAGAACAATAACATCATATGATGAAATGACAGAAACCAAAAAGAAGTTTATTATGATTAATATAGACCCAACTGATGGAGAGAGAGCTATAAAAGTAGATGTTAATTTGGTTGGAAATGCTAAGATCCTTTTAAGAGAATTAATGAAAGCCATTTATGAAGTAGGAAAGAAGGATGATCATAGTGCATGGTTAAAGAGAGTTAAAGAATACAAGGAGTATTATTCTCAATTCTACTATTATGATGAACCAAACAAGCTAAAGCCATGGAAAGTATTAAAGACGATAAGAAACGCACTGCCAAGAGATGCAATAGTAACTACTGGTGTAGGCCAGCATCAGATGTGGGCAGAAGTATTTTGGGAAGTATTAGAGCCTAGAACATTCTTATCATCAACAGGGATGGGTACTATGGGCTTTGGTCTACCCGCTGCTATGGGAGCTAAGTTAGCAAGACCAGATAAAGTGGTAGTAGACTTAGATGGGGACGGGTCATTCTTAATGACCGGAACTAATCTTGCTACAGCAGTCGATGAACATATTCCTATCATTTCGGTAATATTTGATAATAGAACGCTAGGATTAGTGAGGCAAGTGCAAGACCTATTCTTTGAGCATGGTGTCGTAGGAGTAGATTATGGACCTTCTCCAGATTTTGTAAAATTTGCTGAGGCATTTGGAGCTCTTGGATTTAACGCTACATCTTATGAGGAGATAGAGAAATCAATAAAGGCTGCAATAAAAGAGAATATGCCAGCAGTAATAAGAATTCCAATTGATAAAGAAGAGTTGGCATTACCTACTTTACCTCCAGGTGGAAAATTAAAACAGGTGATATTGCGTGACCCAAGAAAAGGTAGTTAGAGTATTAGGTTATTATAGAGATCCAGGATTTTTCGAAAGAGTAGTAGGGACTTTCAGAAAGCTACTTATGGATATTGACTGGATTCAAGCTAGAAAAGTTTCTGAAGATGGATTGTATGAAGTATATATGGGAATTCCATATACAAATAACTTCGATATAGCTATTCAAAATTTGAGTAAGACAGTTGACATAGAGAAGGTAGAAATACTAGAAGATGCCACAATTAAAACATATATTATAAGAAATAATGGTATAATAACTGAAGGGGATCCTGCACAAGCAAAAGAATATGACATGGTTATTTATAAACCAGTTTTTTCAAAAGTAACATCAATCAGTTGGGGTGTTGTAAGTGGCAAAAGTGTATACTGATAATGACGCAAGTTTAGATCCAATAAAAGATAAAACAATAGCTGTATTAGGTTATGGGAGTCAAGGAAGGGCATGGGCTTTAAACTTGAGAGATTCTGGATTAAAAGTTCTAGTAGGATTAGAAAGAGAAGGAAATTCGTGGAAACAAGCAGAAAGTGATGGATTTAAGCCAATGCACACAGAAGATGCTGTGAAAAATGCAGACATCGTAATTTTTCTAGTACCAGATATGGTTCAAAGAAATGTTTACAGAGAAAGAGTTGAACCCTATCTAAAAGAAGGAATGGACTTAGTGTTTGCACACGGGTTTAATATTCACTACAGACTAATTGAACCACCTAAATTTGTAGATGTATATATGATAGCACCAAAAGGGCCTGGACCTATAGTTAGAGAATATTTTGTTAAAGGCGGAGGAGTCCCAGCATTAGTTGCAGTTCAGCAAAATTACTCTGGAAAAGCATTTGAGAAAGCATTAGCAATAGCAAAAGCCATTGGAGCTACTAGAGCTGGAGTTATTGAAACAACTTTCAAAGAGGAGACAGAAACTGATCTATTCGGAGAGCAGGTAGATTTAGTAGGAGGAATTACAGAATTAATGAGAAATGCTTTCCAAGTATTAGTTGAAGCCGGTTATCAGCCAGAAATAGCTTACTATGAAACAATCAATGAAATGAAAATGATTGTAGATCTAATCTATGAGAAAGGATTTACGGGAATGCTAAAAGCTGTCTCAGATACTGCAAAGTACGGAGGTTTTACTTCTGGTAAATATGTAATCAACGAAGAGACTAAAAAGAGGATGAAAGAAGTATTGGATAAGATTAGATCTGGCAAGTTTGCTGAAGAATGGATTGAAGAATACGGAAAAGGAGCTCCTACGCTTGTTAATGGAATGAAAGAAGTTGAGAATAGCCTTGTTGAACAAGTAGGTAAGCAGGTAAGAGAAATCTCATTGAGAGGAAAACCTAAATCCTAATTTTTTATAAATAAATTGTGGGTAGCAATAAAGTAAGGGGCTCTGTAGTAGAAAGATATATTGTCTCTAAACTTAGAGATAAAGGTTTTGCAGTACTGCGAGCCCCAGCTAGCGGGTCTAAGAGAAAAGATCATGTCCCAGATATTATTGCGCTTAAATCTGGTGTTATAATACTAATTGAGGTAAAGAGTAGAAAGAACGGAAAGAAGATATATATAGAGAGAGAACAAGCAGAAGGGATTAGTGACTTCGCAAAGAAAAGCGGTGGTGAGCTTTTCTTAGCTGCAAAAATTGATAGAACACTACGCTTCGTTAAATTTGAAGAGTTGAGAAAAACAGAAGGGGGAAATTACGCAATAGACCTCGAGACAGTAGAAAAAGGAATGGATATAGATGATTTAGTTAGATACGTAGAAAGTAAAATAAGCAGAACACTAGATTCTTTCTTATGAGGTATCAAATTTCACCCTTATCTTTATTCCATGTTTCTTTTCATATCTCTTTAATTTACTTACAACTTTTTTGTTAAACTTTCCTATTTCTTCCTTAGGTATAGTTATAACGTATTCTCCATTTTCGTAGGATACAGAAGCTGAAGGAATCACATTAAGTATAACCTTTTCTAATTTTGCTTGCAATGAATTTTGTTTACCAACACCAATTTTACCAACTGGTACTATCATGGTTTGTTCTCCAAATACATAAATCTCATATTCAACCTTGTTATCCATTAAGTCTTTTACCTCAATCACTGGTCTTGCTAAATCAGCTTCTCTCATGCCTGCTGGAACTTTCACTGTCATTTCTAGGCTGTAAACTTTTGCCACTGTTCCTGCATGAATAAATATAACAGTGTCCAAAATATTAGGAATGGTTCCAATATCTACTCTATTAATGAATCTATGAATTGCATCAATAGGAGAAGTGGCATGAACTACACCTATCATTCCTATTCCTGCAAGACGTAAATCAATATAGAGTTTGAAATCTTCATCATTTCTCATCTCGTCATATACAGTATAATCCGGTCTACTAAGTAGAAGTATGTCATGTAACTCGCCAACTTCCGCATAATTCTTTGAATACTGTGTAATTTCTGGTGGTAAGTGCATATCTCTTGGTGACTCTATAGTCTTTACTACCTTTCCCATTAAACTGTAAAACTCAGCTAAAGCTTGAGCAAATGTAGTTTTTCCCATACCGGGGGAGCCGGCTATTAAAATTCCCTCTGCATGTTCCCTTAATCTATTCATTAATACTTCATTCAGATTATAATCTTCTAGCCTCTTTCTTGTAACCGGCCGTGTTATTGTAATCTCCCATCCATCACTTAAAGGTGGATGAGTAATTACAACCCTATAATTACCTAACTGGACTATAGTAGAGCCTTTCCTTTCTATCTCTATAAAAGAATCCTTTACATACTTTACCGAAGCTAAAATCTCGCTTACGAACTTCTTTATCTCGTAACTAGTAGTGATTTGAGGAGATAGTTCAACGAATTGCCAATAACCCGGTTTGCCTTTTTTAGCTTTTGGTGTAGTTCCCTCTTTTATATGAACGCTCATAGTGGTTTCATCAAAGAATTTCTCTAGTTCTAAGTAATTTTCTAGGGGGCTTAAATAAAATACGTCAATTCCTAGATTTTCACAAATTTGTTTTTGTATTTCGTCTGCAGTTACAATTGTACAATTAGTTTTTAAACAATATTCTCTTAACTCTGCGTTCAGATCTTCTCTTCTTTCATCTTCTCCTACTATTTCAAAACTAACTAAAAGGGACTCTGAAACGTCTTTCACTTTCTTAATCTCTTCTAACGCAATCTCAGCCGTGACAAGTCCTTCTCTTGAATCCTTTTCTAACTCGTTTAATAATCTCTTATGAATAAGAATATTACCATAAAGTAGCTTACGCTCTAAATATTTAGAAACTCCATGTATAAGAGAAGACTTATCTAATAAAAGATCTTTCGGAGGCAACAGTTTGAACCCTTAAATTTTAATCTATTGCAAAAACTAATAAAACTATTTCTTTACCATTTTTATTAAGAACTCATGCACAGCAGTCGTTGATGATAACTCTGGATGGAAAGTCGTTGCGATCATATTTTTTTCCACAGCCATAATTACTATATCATTAAGTTTTGACAAAGGTTTTGCATCTCCCCAAGTTTTTACAATAGCTGGAGCTCTTATGAACACAACTTTAGCTTTATCAGCACCAATTTCTGATAAGTCTATAAGTGCCTCGAAACTTTCTCTTTGCCTTCCATAATAGTTTCTTATAACGCTGATATCCATAGTCCCTAATAGAGGCTGAGACTTTCTACCAACTTTAGCATCTGAAACGTCTTTTGCTAACATTATTGCACCAGCGCAAGTGCCTAGAGCTGGCAAGCCGGATGCAACTTTGTCTTTTAACTCATCTAGCACCCCTAACTTCTGAGCAATGACACCTATAGTGGTACTCTCTCCGCCTGGTATTATAATTCCGTCAATATCTTGCAAATCCTTAGGCTTTTTAACAGCTATTACTTCGCCTTGAATTTTAAGATTATCTAAGGCTCTTTTAGTTTGTAATGCATGCTCTTCAAAACTACCTTGATAAGCAAGAATTCCGATTTTCATTGTCCCCTCACCTGTAAAAGCTCTTCGGGTTTTAATGTTTTGATATCAATTCCCATCATACTCTTATTTTCACTAATCATTTTTTGTGCTTCTAACACTATTTCAGGGTCTTCCCAATTAGCTGTAGCTAAAACTATAGCCTTTGCCCTAACGTCTGGGTCTTGGCTCTTAAATATACCAGAACCTACAAATATTCCATCAGCTCCTAGCCACATCATTAAAGCTGCATCTGCTGGTGTTGCTATTCCTCCTGCCGCAAAGTTAACTACTGGTAATCTACCTAATTTTACTGTCAGTTCTACAAGTTGATATGGTACTTGGTATTCCCTTGATTTTTTGACTCTGTCTTCCTCACTCATTGAAAGCAAAGACCTTAATTCATTGTTAGTTATTTTCATATGTTTTACCGCTTCACTTACGTTACCTGTACCAGGCTCACCTTTTGTTCTTATCATTGAAGCGCCTTCAGAAATTCTTCTTAAAGCTTCTCCGAGGTTTCTGGCACCATTAACAAATGGCACTTTAAACTCCCACTTATTAATATGATGTTCCTCATCTGCTGGTGTTAAAACTTCACTTTCATCTATCATGTCAACTCCTAACGCCTCTAAAACTTTTGCCTCATAATAATGTCCAATCCTAACTTTAGCCATAACTGGTATTGTTATCGAGTTCATTACTTCCTCAATTATTTTGGGATCAGCCATTCTTGCAACTCCACCACTTTTTCTAACATCATATGGTAATTTATCTAAAACCATTACTGCAGTGGCACCTGCATCTTCTGCAATTTCTGCCTGCTGTACATTGGTTACATCCATAACAACTCCGCCTTTTTGAAATATTGGAAAAGCATGTTTCACCATACTAGTTCCTTGTGCAATTTCTAAATTAACTTTCTGAGGAGAAAAGGAAAGAAGACCTTCGTCTTTTATTATATCCCTAATCTCAGCTAATTTATAGAAAAAACTCTCCACTTCATAAAAACTTAATTCATAAAATCTCATTTTTGCTTCAAAGAATGTATAAAACTACTGTATAAAAAGGTTTGTTAGTATAATTTTGCCTTTTGTTTTCTCTCCTCTTCCGGTCTGATTTTTACTATACCCATGAACACAGCACAGTTTATACAATAGCACTTAGTAACTGGGTATCTCATGATTATTGCTCCTTTCTTCTCTAGCTCTGAGGCTAGAGCTGGATCAACTGGACTATACATCTTGGTTACACATATAGCCTTGTCTTCTGGCACCCTAGCACCACATTGATCGCAATAAACATAACCTACATGACCTTTATCTCCTTTCCTTCTACCTCTGTTTTCTCTTTTCTTTGGCAAATTAGCACCCTATTTAATTTCTACTTTACATTATTAATAAGTTTTTGCCAACCTAAGCACGGATTTTGCTTGATTTTTACATATTACGCATTTCATATTACTTACATCTATTTTTTCATCTAATGGAATGCCTAATACTCTAGCATTTGTTAACTCCTCTAGCTTTAGACCGCAAGAATTATCACCGCACCAAGGTACCTCAACTATACCAGCCTTTTCCTCTAGCAACTTTTTAGCTTCTTCGATGTCTTCAGTTTTCCTTATTCTATCTCTCAAAAACTGACTTGCACGAGAGCTCAAGTCAGCTTTCATAATTTCTAATAAATTGTTGACCTCTTCAACTACTTTTTCTCTTGGCACTGATTTTCCTTCAAATGTATCTCTTCTCTTTATAAATACAGTATTATTATTCATCTCTCTAGGTCCAATCTCTATTCTTATAGGAACCCCTTTTAACTCCCATATGTAATATTTTTCCCCAGGTGTAATTTCCTTGCTATCATCTAGCGCAGTTGTAATGCCTTTAGCCTTTAACATTTCAGCTACTTCCCTAGCATAATTAAATACTTTATTGGTAGTATCTTCGTCTTTAGCAGGTATTGGAATAACTATAACCTTTATAGGAGCAACAGAAGGATGAAGGACTGGTCCGTGATCATCACCATTTATCGAAATAAGAACAGCAATTACTCTATCAGAGAGTCCATAACTTGTCTGGTGAGGATAATCTAAATTTCCATCTTTCTTTTGAATTTTGAAATCAAAAGCTTTAGTAAAATGCTGGCCTAAATGATGAACAGTCCCAATTTGTAAAACCCTAGAATCTGGCATTATTGTATCAAACGCTATTGTATACTCTGCACCAGCAAATTTATCCCAATCAGGTCTTTGAGACACAATATAAGGAATACCTATTTCTTCAAAGAACTTCTTGTAGATGTTTACAGCTTCTTCGACTTGTTTTGCCGCATCTTCATAAGTTTCATGAACAGTATGTGCTTCTTTAAAAGTAGAAACTTCTCTTAACCTTATCATGGGTCTTGTTGCCTTAGTTTCGTATCTAAACACACTGACAATCTGATAATACTTCTTAGGCAATTGTTTATAGCTCTTTAACCAAAAACTTTCCATATAAGTTATAGCCGTTTCGCTAGTGGGTCTTAGTGCTAGTTTAACGTCAAGGTCTTGTGAGCCACCCTTAGTTACCCAGTAGACTTCATTCTCAAAGCCCCTTATATGTTCGCTTTCCCTCTTAAGAAGATCTTCCGGGATGAGTATAGGAAATAGAAATTCTTCATGCCCAGTTTCGTCTAATAATTTCCTTATAAGTTGGATTGCGTTTTGCCTAATTTTAAAGCCATAAGGCATCCATACTCCCATACCTTTAACAGGATACCTTCCATAATCATAGATCTCCGCTTCCTTTATAACCCAATCAAACCATTCGCTAAAGTTCTTCTCCCACTTTTCTCTTAAAACCTTCATTTGGGAAAGGAAAAGAATAAGAGATTAAAAAACATTTTTACCTTTTAGAACTTACCGAACAACATTAATACTGCAAACAATATACCATATACAGCTATTCCTTCTCCTATAGCTACGAAAATTAGAATTGTACCGAACATGTCTCTCCTTTCTGTTAAGACACCTATACCTGCAGCTGCAGCCATTCCTACTGCAACACCCGCACCTATTGCTGCCAAACCTATTGCTAATCCGGCACCTATATTTAATCCTTCAAATCCTTGAGGAGAATTTTGAGGAGAAACTGTTGTTGATGTTGTTGATGTATTTGTTGAAGTTTGAGCAGAAAAAACAGCACCTGATACAAGTATTGGTAATAAAAGAAGTGGTAGCCACATTCTCTTCATATTAAGACACCGAGTTATTATTTCTGAACTTCCTTTAAAATATTTTCCTTTAGTTTATCTAACTCCTCAAGTCTTTGTTTTAAAGTTTTTTCATACTCTACGTTTATTTTTGAGAGAATTTCACTCTTTTTTTGATCAAGTCTACTTTTTAAAATATTTACGTATTTATCCACTTCCGACATCTTCTCCTCTCCTCCTTTGTAACACTCTACGTATCATTTTCATTCTAACGAATTCTTCTCTAGTTCTATCATCCAAAACGCCTTTTATATACTTTGCAGAAGAATTATAGTAAGGTAAAATATATGAATCAATTGAATTTATAAGCCTCTGAGTTTTTCTAAGTTCTGAGGATAAAGATCTTATAGCTGATTCCATTTCTACTAGTTCCAGAATTTTCTTAAAAGCTTCTGCTATTTCTTCTCTTGATTTTATTATATATGGTGAGACTTCTAGATCACCAAAAGGTTGAGGCTGAATACTTTTTTCATCTAACTTAACAATAGGAATCTTAACACCAAAAAGGACTTTTAGATCGCTCTTAACTTGAAGAGATGCGGGTATCGAATTAGCATAACTCTCTATGGTAGTTATGCCCTCTTCACTTACACCCATTAAGTAAGTGGAATATACATCCTTTAGAATTTTGCTTACTTCTCCATAGAGTCTCTCATATTCTGCTGCATACTCTCTAAGATAAATTAGAAGAACTTCCCTTTTATTTTCTAACAATCTCTTTATATTCCTTGTTAATCTTATCTGCTTTCTTAGATTAATGAGATTAAGTTTGGTAGGTAAAATTTTACGTGAACTCATTTCTTACCACGATAATTAGGATGATACTTCTTTATGTACTCTGATCTTATAAGCGAAAGTTCTGACTCTGGAAGTATTGATAGAACCTCCCAACCTATATCTAATGTTGTTTCAATACTTCTATTTTCATTTACTCCTTGAGCAATAAACCTTCTTTCAAAAGCCTCAGCAAACAGTAAATACTTTCTATCTACTTCAGATAAGCTATCTTCGCCTATTATAGCAGCTAGTCCTCTAGTGTCTTGTGCCTTAGCATAAGCTGCAAACAACTGATTAGATAAGTCCTTATGGTCATCTCTTGTCTTTCCTTCTCCAATACCATCTTTCATTAACCTTGATAAGCTCATTAAAACATTTATAGGTGGATAGATACCCTTGTTAAACAATGACCTATCTAATGTTATTTGACCTTCTGTTATATAACCAGTTAAATCTGGAATAGGATGAGTCATATCATCATTAGGCATTGTAAGAATTGGCATCTGAGTTATCGAGCCTTTTTTACCTACTACTTTTCCAGCTCTTTCATAAATCGTTGCTAAATCAGTATACATATATCCGGGGTATCCACCTCTGCCTGGTACTTCTTCTCTTGATGCACTTAACTCTCTTAATGCTTCACAGTAGTTTGTCATATCAATAAGTATTGCCAACACGTGCATGTCTTTTTCAAAAGCCAAATACTCAGCTAAAGTTAATGCAGTTCTTGGCGTTAAAATTTTTAATGATGGAGGATCATTTGCTAACGTTACAAACATTGCAACTCTGTTTATTGCTCCAGTCTCTTCGAAGAACTTTCTGAAGAATAACGCTTCATCATATCTAACACCTATAGCTGCAAACACAACAGCAAAGTTGCTCTCTTCACCTCTTACGGTAGCTTGTTTAGCAATTTGTGCTGCTAATGTATTAGCTGGGAGTCCGCTTCCACTAAATATAGGCAATTTTTGACCTCTGAGTAGAGAGTTTAATCCATCTATTGCAGAGATTCCAGTCTGTATAAATTCTTCTGGATACTCTCTAGTTGCTGGATTTATTGGATCTCCATTAATATTCCTTTTTTCTCCACTAATAACCGGTGGCCCGTTATCTAATGGTTCCCCCAATGGATTAAAGATTCTTCCTAACATTTCATCTGAGATTTTAACCTCTAAACCTCTTCCAAGTAATCTAACTTTTGAACCAGTTGGAGATATACCAGTTGTACCTTCAAAGACTTGAACAAAGGCAATACCTAACTGGGAATCAACAACTAAACCTCTCCTTTTTGTACCATCAGGCATTTCTATTTCTACTAATTCATTATATGATGCATCTGTAACTCCTTGTACAGCAATTAACGGACCTTTAATCATTGAAATATTTGAGTATTCCCTTACATTGAGCATACTCATTTAGCTCACCTCTTTTAACAAAGAGTCAAAGGCAGATTTTAACTTATTCTCTATCTCATCAATCTTGTTTAATTCATCATTCTTTATTGTGTACTTAATTCTTATTATATCAGGTTCTATAGGACCAACTTTCTCTAATATTTTCTTTAATGGTACACCTTTAGTTATTAAATCTTGAGATTGGTTATAGAACATGTAGATTAGTCTCATAATCCTAACTTGTTTTTGTGGCGAAGAGAAAGCATCAATGTCATCATAAGCGTTCTGTTTAAGGAATGCATCCTTTATCAATTTAGCAGTTTCAAGAACCAACTTATCTTTCTCTGCTAATGATTCGGGGCCTACTAATCTTACTATTTGCTTTAACTCATCTTCCCTAATCAAGACTTTTGTCATTGTATCACGCATTTCTTTCCAATTGGGATCGACATTCTTGTGCCACCACTGTGCTACTAAGTCTACATAAGCTGAGAAGCCTTGAATCCAATTAATAGCAGGATAATGCCTAGCTTGAGCCAAAGATACATCTAAAGGCCAGAATACTCTTACAAATCTCAAAGTGTTACTTGTAACTGGCTCAGTAAAGTCACCACCTGGTGGAGAAACAGCTGATGCGATAGTTACTGATCCGTATCTTTCAGGTTTTCCTAACGTGATAACTCTTCCGGCTCTTTCATAATACTCTGCTAATCTAGATGGTAGATAACTTGGGAATCCCTCTTCAGCTGGCATTTCTTCCATTCTTCCACCCAAATCTCTTAATGCCTCTGCCCATCTGCTTGTTGAATCTGCGACTAGTAAAACATCATACCCTTGATCTCTGAAATATTCGGCTATAGTAACTCCTACGTAGATGCTTGATTCTCTAGCAGCTACTGGCATGTTACTTGTGTTTGCAATTAGTATGGTTCTCAACAAAAGCGGTTTTCCGGTCCATGGATCCTTGAGCTTAGGGAAGGATCTTAACTCATCGGTCATCTCATTACCTCTCTCACCACACCCTACATATATTACAACCTTTGCAGCAGACCATTTTGCTAAACTCTGTAATGTTACCGTTTTACCGCTTCCAAATGGCCCGGGAATTGCAGCTGTTCCTCCTTTGGCAATTGGGAATATTGTATCTAATACTCTTATACCAGTAAGTAAAGGTTCAACAGGTTCTAATTTTTCTTTGAAAGGCCTTGGAACTCTTACTGGCCATTTATGATACATCTTTAATGGAATCTCATCGCCATTCATGTCTACTGTTGCAATAGTTTCTTCAACTGTATAGTCTCCTTCTTTTGCAATTTCTTTTAACGTTCCATGAACTGTAGGCGGAACTAATATTCTATGTTCAATTAAATCAGTTTCTTGAACTGTGCCTAAAATATCTCCAGGAGAGACTTTATCTCCAGATTTTACTTTCGGAATAAAGTGCCATTTCTTTTGTCTATCTAAAGACGGAACAGATATCCCTCTGGCTACAAAAGGCGATTTAGAGAGCTCAGCAATACTGCTTAATGGCCTCTGAAGACCATCGTATATCTGGCCAAGCATCCCTGGGCCTAATTCTACGGAAAGGGGTGCACCAGACCTATATACCTTGTCTCCAGGCTTTATGCCATCTGTACTCTCATAAACTTGTATATATGCTCTGTCTCCTTCAATTCTTGTAATTTCACCGACTAACCTAAGATCACTCACATATACTACTTCAAACATTTGCGCTTCTCTCATTCCATCTGCCACAACTAGAGGCCCATTTACTCTTACAACTTTTCCTTCCATAGCCATTCTTACTCACCGAACAAAGTTTTAGCTACCTCGTCTCTTATATCTTCAAAAATTTGGCTTAAAATTGTTTCAAGTGTAAAGTCTTTTAATAAACTTTTATCTGGATAGTAAATTTTAATGCCTCCTACTATTTTTTCATCGACTATAACTTTGGAATTAACATTTTTCCTTTTTACTACGCTACTAACAGTTTTCTGATCAGAAGATGAACAATAAATAATAGAACCTTCTGTAACTTCTCTAGAAATTATAGATTCCAAGCCTTTTCTATAATTATCAGTTTTTACATAGTCATAAAGCATCTTCTTTACGTTTTCCTTTACATTCTCTATCCAGTAATCCATTTGCCTACTTATAATTCTCTTATTTTCTATTTCCAATTTCGCTATTTCCCCTCTTATTCTATCATTGCTCTTGTTTACTAAATCATTTATCTTTGCAGTGTAATCTTCTAATACTTCCTTATAGTTTTCCTCAACGATCTGGTTTATTTCTGCAAGAATCTTCTTAAATTCTTCATTAATTTTATTTTTTTCGTCATTTAAAGAATAATTCAAAAGCTCTTCAAAAGACACCAATTTTTCTCACCCAAATCCTAACGCTTTAAGTATTAAACCTTTTACATCAACTGGCTTTGATTCACTAAATGGAGAGGGAATAACAGTTATAAGCGGTTTCTTTTGCTCTAACAATATTGAATCAATTTTTTCCTTTACTGGCGTATATAAATCGTTGGAAATAAGTATTAAATCTAGATCTTCTCTTTTCCTTAGTTTTACCAGAGTTTCTTCCAGTTTTAATGGATCGTCTAGAATTATGCTTTCCGTACCAATAAGCCTAAAAAGATTTACAGTATACTTGTCCCCAATAACTAAAATTTTCCCCATCTCGAAATATCATGTTAAATTAAGTTAAATATTTTTAACCTTTACAAGATTTAACATAATGAATTACAGTGATTCTTCCCGAGACAATGGCAAGAGTCGACATACTATCTCCAAAAAACAGGCTAAATGAGCTAGTGACTAAGCTTCTCTCATTTAAAGAGTTTGAACCCACAGAACCGAAACAGCCAATATCTGAGCAAAGATTGGAGGAAGCTAGGAGAAATCTAGGTGACGTAAACGATCATATAAATAAACTGAAAATCCTTATGGAATTAGGAGGATTAATCATAGAGCCACAAGGAAAAATAAAAGTAAACGATTGGTTTGAAACCTCAGCTACAGTTTTCAAAGAATCAGCAGACGTTGAAATTAAATACAAAGACTTACTAGAAGAGATAGGAAAGCTGAAAGGGGAATTAGATACCTTAAATGGTCAGTTAGCTGAAGTAGAGCCCTTTAAGGATATTGGAATAGACTTGAAATTGCTTTATGATTCAACACAATTTGAAGTAGCACTTGTTGTCTTAACTGAACAGCAAAAGGAAGAATTGGAAAAAGACTTTGTAGTAGTTTCACAACAAGTTACTAATGATAAAGTTACAAAGTTAGCTTGTTTAATTATTGGAAAGAAAGGCTCAAAGTTGGACGAAAAACTAAAGGAGATAGGAGTAAGAAAATTTGAAACACCAGACTTGGTAGCCCCACAAATATATTATAATAACATTCAAGAACGTATCAAAACTATCCAAACTATATTAACGGAAAGAAGAGAAGAGTTATCGAAGAAAATTAAGGAAGATGAAAAGCTAATCAAGGAGATCTATGGTAAGTTACTTACAATCAGAGACGCAATGACCATACTCTCTAAAGCTAGAGTTTCAGATTATTATATACAAGTTGAAGGATATGTGCCTGATAAATCACTTAAAAAACTCTCTAATATGATAAATCAAATTGCGTTTCTAAGTTATGAGTATCCGAAAAGATTTGCAGAAGGAGAAGAGGAACCACCAACTTATGTTAAGTTACCCCGTTCAATACAGCCGTTAGAATCGGTAATAGAATTCTACGGTACCCCCTCATACTGGGAAATATCGCCAACAATATTTCTTATAATTACTTTTCCATTCCTCTTTGGTCTAATGTTCCCAGATTTTGGTAATGCTTTGGTTCTTTTACTTTTCTCAATTTGGTTTTACAATTACGGGAAAAAGAGAGGAAGTGACAACACAGTAAAGCTCTCGTTAGTTCTAATATATTCGAGTATTGTTGCAATGGTTACGGGGCTTTTGGCTAGAGAGTTTTTTGGACCATTACCAGTAGGAGGACTTAGAGAACTCCTCAATAATTCAGCATATCCAGTAGGTCCGCTTAATAATATATGGCCTATACCAGAATCAGTATACAACCATATAAGCACTATAATTCCAACAGGATCAGAGTCACAAGCAATAATAAACACGATTTTACTCTCGATATTGCTTGGTTCAATATTACTATTCGCAAGTACGCTGTTAGGCGTAATAGACGCTATTAAAAAGAAGGATAGAGAATACTTATTGCTTGATAGACTTCCATTATTTATAATATACATAGTACCACTTATTGTATTCAGTTATGGGTTTAGTAATAATGGAATTTCTAACATATCAGTCTATGAACAACAAGAAGCTACACTATTGGGAGGGATTTCGTACTTCTTATTCCATGCTGGCACGCCTGCACCTTCAAACGTACAATTACTAGCCGATATTTTAGTCATCTGGGTAGAAATAGGTTTAATTTACAACTGGGCAGCAAAAGCTTACATTCTTAAAAAGCACGAACATGCAAGTACAGGGTCTGCTATAATTTTTGGATTCATAGAAGGAGGATTTGAAGCTGCTCTATTATTACTCTCAAATACTATATCATTTATACGTGTCTTAGTGTTTGCAATAGCACATTACTATATATTATATGCCTTCTCTTATATGGCATTCTTAGCAGCTGGACAACCAACATCATTAGCTCCAATTTTCCTAAATCCTGCTGCCATAGCTATATTAATAGTAGGGAATCTACTTGCTATAGCATTAGAAGGATTAATAGTGTTCATACAGGATATGAGGCTTCACTTTTATGAAATGTTCAGCAAATTCTACGAAGGGAGAGGAAGAAAATTCGAGCCAGTTATGGCTTATGTAGAATTAGCGCAATAAGGTAGGTCTTATTTTTTCTAACTCTTTTCTTATCTCTACGAGTTTTTTCTCTATCTCATCTGTATTTAATTCTACCTTAGAGAATAGAACCTTTACTTCTCCTATTTTATGACCTTTAGTTAATACTAAATCTCCTGCCTCGTCCCATTTCTCTTTCTCTATGCCTTCTAAACCAAGCATATTATGTAACTTATCTGCATAAGATGGCATTAATGGATATAGCATTATTGAAATAGTCCTTAGTGAATTAGTTGCAATAGTTAAGACAGTACCAGCTTCATCTTTATCTTTCTTTATTAAGTTCCAAGGGGCTCTCAAGTTTAAGTATGCATTTCCATCTCTAGCTAGTTTTAATATCTCTTCGCTTCCAGCTTTCAATTTTCCTTCATCAAACAGTTCTCCCATCTTTTTAGGAGCTTCTTTAATTTCTTCAATAAATTTCTTGTCATCCTCGTTTAATTTATTCTCTACTATGCCTGGTAATTCTCCATTAAAATATCTACTTAACATGCTTAAGACTCTGTTTGCATAATTGCCTATATCATCATTAAGTTCTGTGTTTATAATTCTTAATGCTTCTCTCCATGTAAAGCTTGTATCCCTTTCTTCTGGTCTCAATCTAATTAGAATGAATCTCCAGTATTCTACGTCCAAAAGTTGGGGGGCTTCATCAATCCAAATTCCTATTTTCCTGCTTTTGCTAAACTTTTGCCCTTCGTAAAGCAAATACTCTGTTGAAGCTATAACAGTAGGTAAAACATAATTTTCACCAGAAGCCATTAACATGGCTGGAAGAATTACTGCGTGAAAAGGAATGTTATCCTTACCAATGAAATAGTAACTTTTTACATCGTTTCCAAACCAGAATTTCTTCCATTCCTCTTCCTTCCCTATTTTCTTGAAATATTCTATAGTAGCAGATATATATCCTAACAAAGCTTCAAACCAAACATAAATAGTCTTACCTTCAGCGCCTTCAAACGGTGCTGGAATTCCCCAAGCGTTATCTCTAGTTATGCTCCTTGGTTTTAAACCTTCTTTAACCCAACTTAAAGCAACGGCTTTTACATTTTCCGGCATTGTCTTAGAATTTTTTATCCATTTTTCTATCTCTTTACTAAATACAGAAAGATCAAAGAACCAATGTTTAGTTTTCCTAAATACTGGCGTCCTACCACAAAGTACACATTTAGGATTAATTAGCATCTTAGGAGTTAACAGTCTACCACAATTATCACACTGATCACCCCTAGCGTCTTCAAAACCACAATAAGGACATGTGCCCTTAACGAACCTATCGGGTAAATAGAGTTTATCATATTCGCAATAAGGAATTTCGTCTTCCTCAACCTTAATATATTTCTGTAACTTTAGCAGAAACTGTTGGACAAATTGCTTATGAATTTCTGATTCAGTCCTAGTATAATTATCATAGCTAATTTCCCACGTCTCTAAAAACAGCTTTTTATCGTACTCATGAGCTTGATCTGTCAAATCTTTTGGATTTACATTTCTTTTCTTTGCCTCTACCTCTATTGGAGTTCCGTGCTCATCACTGCCACTTACAAAAATTACGTTTTCTCTTCCATATTTTATTCTAGCATATCTTGCAAAAACATCTGCGGAAAGCACTGAGCCTATTAAATTTCCCAAATGAGGTACTGCATTTACATATGGCCAAGCTGAAGCTACAAAGATCTTCATATTAATAAACCGATAAGGTAATAAGCTTATAAAAACTTAAGCCTTAATATAGTAAAAAGAGTGTCAGCCGTCATAGATTATAGCAAATATCCATTTTTAAAACCTCTGAAAGAGGAACTGAAGGAATATGCAGGGGGAGTAACGTTAAACGATCTTCTTTCTACTGATAGTTTCTACCTAAAGATAGCTGAAAATAGGGTTAATAAAATTCTTAATGATGAGAAATTAGAACCTTATGAGAAAATTAGAAAGTCTGTTCTCGTTTTTTATACCACTTTGCTTTTAGTAACAGCTTTAGGTAATGAACTTTTAAAGAAGAAATTCATTGAAAAAGAGACTGAACTGATAGAGGAAAAATTATTATATGAGAAAGAGGAGACATTAGTAGAAATTGCTAAACTCCTTGGAGTAAATGTTAACCTTGAAAACCTTCAAATTAAACATAAAGAGGACAGAAAAGTTCTTACAATCCCATTTAAGTTTTCGATGAATTTCATAGACTATCTCAAAGTTACGAAAGAAATTAGAAAGGAAAACGAGGCATTTTCGCTTTCTACGAAGATACTAAAAGAAGGAAAAGTATTTCTAACAAAACAAGAAATAAGTAAAATTATCTCTTACAAAATAAAGGACAAGCTATATGAAGAAACTAATATTAGCAATGTGAACATACCAGAAGAAATTAAGAAAAAGGCTGAAGAGATGAAAGGGAGGAAAACCCCTCCATGCATTCTGAATTTGCGTAAGAAAAATGAACTTAATAGTGTTGAACTTTCAATTCTTGTAACTTATTACATAGATATCGGAGATTACGAAAGTGCAAAAAAGTACTCAGAGGATCTAGCAAAGAAATATCTCGGGGACAAAAAGACAAAATATATCATATATCCTTGCAATAAAATGAAGGAACTAGGACTATGCGTAGACTCTTGCAACGTTTTAAATCCATTACAACTTTATTACGGCAAATTGAAGTAAATGGCCATAAATCTTTGAATCACAGTTATTATAGATAGTATCAAGAAAATGAGCAGAAAGTAATAAGATATTTCGAAGGAGATAAGATAAATAATTAAAAGGACAAATAGAAAGATAATTCTCTCTCCTCTTTCAATTATTCCTCTACCCTCCATTTTAAGTCCTAAAGATTCAGCCTTAGCTCTCAAGTAAGGAATGACTAAAGAGACACCTATCAATAGTCCTAGGATTATTGGAGTATAGCCTAGTGCGAATAAACCAGATATATAATTTATGTCCTCTATTCTATCTAAACTGCTATCTAGAAAACTACCCTTAATTCCTGCCTTATTACTTATCCTAGCTATTTCTCCGTCCAAAGCGTCCATAAAAGCAGATAAAGCAAGCAGAAATATGCCAAGAATAACATTTCTCATGTAGAGCATAATACCTAGATAAATAAAGGAAATGATAAGACCTAAAATAGTTACTGTATTTGCTGTTATCTTTGCTTTTACAAAGCCCTTAGCTATTGGCTGCAAAATCTTCTTTGATTGCTTTCTAAGCCTAGTAAGCAAAGCCAACACCGTTTTAAACTATTGTTTCTACTTTTAATGGATGAAGGCTAAAAAACTGATTCTGGTAACTTCCGAGTCACATCCATCAAATAAACCATTTTTAAAGGTAGTAGAAGAATTAAGCAAAGAACTAAATATAGAAAAAGAAATAAGAAATGAAGACTATGCGTTCTTAGCTGATTATGGAGAAAAGGATGAATTTGGAGGAACTTTCTTGCCACAACTCTTCATAGAGACTGACGATGGAAAAATTATACCAGTTTTAACACAAATGCCATTCAATCCTCAAAAACTAGAGCCAGACCCCGAAGAAGGGAAAAAACAAGCACTTGAAAAAATTAAAAATGTCTTGTCCCAATAAATTGTTTAGTGATTAAAGTGAGTTACGTGCCACATGTACCATACGTGCCAACACCAGAAGCTGTGGTAAAGAGAATGTTAGAAATTGCAAAAGCGGGACCAGAAGACATAGTATATGACTTGGGCTGTGGAGATGGTAGAATAATTGTTACAGCAGCAAAAGACTTCAATGTGAAGAAAGCAGTAGGAATAGAAATTAATGATGAGAGAATAAAGGAAGCCCTAGAGAATATAAAAAGAAATGGTGTAGAGAATAAAGCAGTAGTAATTAAAGGCAATTTCTTCGAAGTTGATCTATCTGAAGCAACAATTGTAACAATGTTCCTATTAACAAATGTAAATGAAATGCTAAAACCAAAACTAGAAAAAGAGCTTAAGCCTGGTACTAGAATAGTATCACATGAATTTGAAATGAGAGGATGGACACCAAAAGAAGTAGTAAAAGTTGAAGACAGAGGAATGACGCATCAAGTTTACCTTTATGTAATTGGTGAACATAAATGAAAGTAATTGTAGTAAAAAGTGAAAATGGTAATGTTTCTAAAAAGGACATAGTGGAAGGAGACCTAGCGGGTGTATTAAGGAGTACTGCAAATGAGGCATTAAAGGAATGGAATGAAAACTCCTCAGACTTTATAATAATGAAGGATCTCCATGAAATACATATACCTTTGCCTCTTAAACCACAAACATACGAAACATTTAAGAATTATATAAAAAGTAGAACAAACAAAGAGGCTATAGCAGAAATTCCAGTATTTGTAATAAGTTTTGATAACGAGTGGGTAGACTCTGATTTTAAGGATAAAAAAGTTTACGTAGTTTCATTATATGTTGATGACAAAGTTGAAAATGAGATCCTAGAGTATGCTAAACAAGTAACTTCTCCACAGCAAGCAATAGAAGAAGAGACAAGTGAAAAAGAGGAGGAAGAATAATTTACTTTTTACTGTAATTGAAGAACGAATCTATAGATGTGGTGCTGAATTCGCTCCAATTTATCCCGAATGCTTTAAGTATTTGTTCGAATGTAGTTCTTACAGTTTCAATATATTTATCAACATCAATTTCACTCAGCTTAGCTAATTGAATTGGTTTTACTCCATCTTTACTTTTCACTTTCACAAACATTATAATATCTCTTGGCAACACCATCACTCCAAAAGCTTGTAACTGCTGTGCAGCTTTTACGTGCTGAGGAGTGTTTTTCTTATAACTGTCTATGTCTTTAGATAGCATTACTCTAAATGCCAATTCATCTAAGTTGTACCCTTTATGCTTAAGTTTGTCATAGATCTCTTTAATCTTAGTTTCTAATTCATTCCTAATCTTAGGAATATCATCTGGAGAGTTTATAGATATTATCAACTTCTTTATTTCGTTGAATTCTTTTTTGATAAATTCTGGCGTGTTTCTCTTTTTAGCTAGCATTCCTTTAATATCAGTTTTCCCATCAGGATATACTCCCAAATAGTTTTTCTTTAGTCCAGAGAATGCTACAAATTTATAAGTCTTATCAACTTCTAAGTCCAAACCAAATTTGCTCTTTACAAATTTTATTATATTCTCAAGGTTTTCTTTTGTAGGATTCCATAAAAACATCGAATCAGTATCTCCATACAACACTTTAATCCCAAGAGACCTAGTATAGTTTACAGTTGTAGTAATCACAAATCTTCCTAAAGCAGTAACGCTTTCTGCAACAGCTGGGGCATATAACGGGAAGCTTTCTGCTCCAAAAACTCCATAAGTGGCATTTATGAATACCTTCATTGCTCTTTGTACTACATCATAAACCGATCTCTGCTCTTCGGAAACGTTAGGAGATTTTGCTTTCTTTTTATATACCTTAACTCTAAAATCTCTCAGTAGTCCAGTTATTACTGCAGTAATACCGGGTTTATCCATACATATAGAATGCAAAACTGTACCAGTCTCGTCCTTTACATCTTCTATTTTCTTACAGTTCTCCACATCCACTGTCTCATAACTAATGTTCCAATTTCTAATTATAGAAGGATACAGAGAGGCAAAATCCAACACTACTACATTGAAAAATATACCTGCAGGTGGATCGATAACAACAGCACCCTTATATCTTTTTCCTTTAATAATAGCAGCAGTCTTTACTTCATTAGACCTAGCTAGAATTTCTTCTTTCAAAGGAATAAGCCAGTTTCTTCTTCTATGTTCCCAATAATATAAGTTCTTTATCCATGTAGACACCTCAGTTCTTGTTAGCTCTTCTAATCCCATCTTTGATATTCTAGCTAAAAGTATCATTAATTTCCATACTAGATTATTATTAAAAGTTGTCAATTTAAGAGTAATTTCAGAGTCCCTAGCGTTATATTCAATTAGTTTATCCAGATCCAAAAAGCTAATCAGCGTATCTAGCTTAACTTTTGATATTCCAAGTAAAGCAGTCGCTACAGCATCAAGGTTATACTCATTATATTTTCCTTCAAAAGCATAATTTCTAACAGCTTTGTTAAAGAAGAACTTATAAAGGTCTATATGAAGACCAGCAAGGTATTTTCCTTCATCTGCTGAGACAGTAAAAGGAATTTCCTCGGGTAAAAAGTTAAGCTTTAACGCACGATAGTAAATGTATGGTATATCGAAATCATCCCCATTAAAAGTCAAAATAAGAGGATAATCAACTATAAGCTCAAAAAATCTCTTTAACAAGTCTCTTTCAGTCTTGAAAGTTTCTACATCTACATCATGTTTTGAAATGGTGGAATTTACATCTTCTCTGATTAACACTAGAACTTTCTTCAATCCGTCATTTCCAGCTAGCGAAATACTAATTATAGGGAACTCAGCTTTCTCTGGATCTGGAACTCTTCCTTTTACTGGCGTATAAACTTCAATGTCTATTGCGACTCTTTTTACATCTGGTACTTCAGACTCAAAGATAGGAATCCAGTCGTTTACGGCTTCTTTTGTCATCTGATCGGCATCACTAAATGCTTTTTTTATCTCTTCCACTTCCTCGCCCTTTAACTCCGGGCTTACTTGTTCAAGTTTTCCTTTCTTCACGATGTAAGGAAGACCAGGGATAAGACCTAAGTCATAAATATAGTTGTTAAAGTACTTTATATGAGCCTCGTATGCCTTAGGGACGTAATTCCTCATCCTTCGAACAGCTAATGGATCTTTTAAAACTATCTTTGTAAGTTTAATCTTATTCCCGCTATAGGGATCTATTTTTGTTACTGACTCAATATGGTCGAAAGAAGGGTCTCTGACTATTTTAGGGATCTTGCTTACTTTGTCTGGCTCGATATCTGTAAGAAAATACGGTTTATGATTTGTATTATCATATAATACATAGATTTTCCTAGTTTCTTTATCATAAAGTTTGCATACAGCTTTTGATTTTTTACCATCATAATCAACTTGCAAAAGGAAGTATGTTTTTCCCTCTTCTGCTTCTTTAAGCCACTCTCTTTGTTTACGCTTCTCTTCATGTTTACTTTCAACTTTTAACTCTTTACTAGCTTCCTCTTGCTGTCTTTTATTTTCCTGCTTTAGCGTAAAATCGAAAAGTGTAATCTGCTTAGCCATTACAAAATAATATTATTCTGAAATACGATATAAACTTAAATACTTAATAGGGGGCCCGTAGCTTAGCCTGGACAAAGCATGGGCCTCCGGAGCCCAAGATCCCGGGTTCAAATCCCGGCGGGCCCGCTATATTTTATGAAGTTATAACAAGTAAAATTATAGAAAATTCATAATAAACCTATAAAATCTTGATCTAAAACTAAGAAAATTAAAAAATAAAATTAGCTAGCTTTCCCTTTTATCTCTTCCACTCTTTTTACTACTTCATCTAGTAAATCTTTTGCTTCACCAGGATCAATAACCGCTGCTGATGCTGCTGCAACTTGCAAACCGCATGCTTCACCTAATGCTTTCTTTGAAGGAACATAGACATATGGTATTTTCTTTTCATCACATAGTAATGGGAGATGTGCTACGATTTCTTCCGGTTGTACATCAGTTGCTATTACTACCAATTTTGCTTGTCCTCTCTCAACAGCTTTTGTAGTTTCGTTTGTACCTTTCTTTATTTTTCCAGTTTCTTTGGCTTTTCTAACAACATCTAATACTTTATTAGCTAAATCTTCTGGTACATCAAATTTTACAAATGAGGGTTTTGACATGCGTTCATCCTCCTCCTATTTCGTCACGCAAAAATATCATAGATAGAGTAACTAATAAAGTTACTCATGTGAGAATATTACCTTAATTTCTTCATTAGTTCTTTTATCTACTCTAACAAATCCAAATCTTATAAATTGCACTATTTCGTCTACTTTAAGAGAGCTAATTGCTTTCTCTCCAAACCCCCTAATTGGTGGTTTTTCTTCTTTTGGGTCTGGGACAAATACTTCTACTTTAACTGCATCTTCTTTTTTAACCCAATGAACGATCTTAGCTCCAAGATTTTTCGCATCTTCTATGCCTTTACTATGGAAAACCAACTTATTGCCTTCAACCTTTACATTACACAGCTCCATAAGTCTAATAATTGCCCCCTCTTCAGCATCTTTTTTCTCTAGGTATATTGTATCGTTTGGGAAAACTGCTATTTCCCTATACCCCATGTTTGAATTGTTAGGATTATAGGGAATTTTTGCTGTAAGAGGCTCTGGTATTTCTATAGTAAATTCTTTTGGCTCAGAGACAAACATTAACCTTTTAGCAATGGGATCAAGTTTCTTTCTATTTAAAGCAGCTAGATTATCAAAACTAATCGTAGCGTCTGTTATCTTTAATCCAACATCAATTATGGTCTCAATTATGGTCTCCGGTAAAATCCCCCTTCTCCTTAAGCCTGCTAATGTTGGTAATCTAGGATCATCAATAGTTACTCCTTGTTCAAGGATCGTCTTTATCTTTGACTTACTCATCATAAACCCTTCTAACTTTAGTCTACCAAACTCTTCAACGTAAGGATATTTCCAGTTCATATAGTTGTAAATCCATTTTTGTTTCTCAGCATTCACCTCATGTTCTTTTCCTCTGAAGATATGGGTAATATTTAAATCGTGGTCATCTATTGCACTAGCAAAATTATAAGTTGGCCATACCCAATATTTATCACCAGTTATAGGATGAGGATTCTTTTTAACATCAATTATCCTAAGCAATACCCAATCTCTTTGTGATGGATCCGGCAAAGTAAGGTCGGTTTTTATTCTTACAACTGCTTCTCCTTCCTTGAACTCTCCATTGAGCATTTTTTCAAATAGCGAAAGATTATCTTCTGGAGACTTTAACCTATTGGGACAAGGTTTTCCAGCATCTCTCATTTTTTTAAATTCTTCTTCTCCACATGTGTCTACGTAAGAGTATCCTTTACTTATTAGTTCCTTTGCTATTGAATAGTAAAGCTCAAGCCTCTCAGATGCCTTTACTTCTTTATCCCATCTTATCCCTAACCAGTGTAGATCTTCTTTAATCCAATCATATGCTTCCTTTATAGGTTTCTTAACTTTTGGATCAGTATCATCAAACCTTAGTATAAAACTTCCATGATACATTTCAGCATATTTATATGAAATTACAGCAGCTCTTGCATTGCCTAAATGTAAAGGACCATCCGGATTAGGGGCAAATCTAGTTATGAAATTGCCTTCAACCTTAATAGGGGGTAAAGTTTTTTTAGTTTCTTCTTTCTTCTTTTCTTCAAGCAATTCTGGATATTTTTCCTTAAGTTCTTTTAATTGATCTTCTATTGTCATAGAGTTTACTTTTTCTACTATCTTCTTTGCTAGTTCTGCTATTTCTCTTGCTCTAGACCTTAAATCGGGTCTCTCAGTAAAGATCTTACTTATTACAGCTTTATCTTGAGCTTTCCCATCATGTTTATAAGCATTTTGAAGAGCATACTTGTATATCAACTCTTCAATCTCTTCCGCCATTTATTTCACCTTTCAATATTTTTTGAGCCACTTCTACTACACCTTTTCCACTTTTATTTGTAGTAATATAATTTGCTATTTTTTTAACTTCCTCATCAGCATTTTCAACAACTACTTTTATACCAACTTCTTCTAGGAATTCTTTATCGGTACTTGAATCTCCTATACCTAATACTTCATACTTACTTAGATTATGCAGCTCAATGAGCTTTTTTACACCAATACCTTTTCCAGAATAAGATTTGGATATATGGATGGCATATCCGCTAGTCTTTATATAAAGACCACGTGATTTAGCCCACTTTATCATTTCATCATTCAGAGTAGGGGGAATAAAGGTCAAGTCACAATACTTAAATTCGTTCTGCCATGTTCCAACTACGTTAAATCTGCTCTCAAACTCTCTAATAAGACTCTTGTCAATTTCTTCGCATACCTTATTCATAACTTTGTTGTAATACACAACGCATCCATTTTCTGCTACCAAACCTCCATGAAAATTAAAATACGTATATAAACCCCTTAGTACTGGATAAGAATTCCCACTTACGAGACCAACTTTTATACCATGTTTTTCCAATTTCCTTAGGGCTTGAATAGCCTCAAGATCAATTTCATACGTATCTCTTCCTGAAGTTAGAGTCCCATCAACATCTGTAAGGACTAATTTTATCAACTCAAAATATCCCTCGCCTTTTGGGCATAGATGTGATCAACATAAATTCTTTTTATATTTATCACAGAAGGAATTACGTTAAGTAGCGTACTAGAAAACTCTTTCAGGCTCTTTTCTCTGTTCCTACTCCTTATCTTAATTTTCTGTTTATCTATAATTCTAATAGACTCAGAAAAAGGATATATTGATTGCTCTGGAATTCCATATTTAGTTAATTTAATAACATTTTCTTCTATCTTAGATTCGCTATCTTGAAAAGAAATTTCCTCATAAACAACTTTTGGTCCGTTTCTATCTAGAAAATTTTTTATCTTAAGTTTAAGCTCTTCTGGTATTGAAGAGTCAAACAATCCCTCATACAATTTGGAAAAAATCCATTCGTCATCCCAGTATGAAAAAGAATTTGATTCAATACTGCTCTTAAGAAAGGATTCCTCAAATAAACCAGGGCAACAATAATGCGATAATTCTGAAAAGATGCTTCTTAGCTGAATTTCGTAGCCTAAAATTGTTTTATGATAATATACTGCCTGATACATATGAAGCCTTGAAATATAAAAGTTCTCTAAAGAGTTAAGCCCCTTTTCAAGCATAATTATCGTCTTATTTTCACCATAACTAACAGTGTCAATTAGCCTATCAA
>ERZ1684502.73-NODE-73-length-26637-cov-1725.790347_pt1 | contig 26637 bp, 28 predicted proteins | sample MGYA00580192_ERZ1684502 | MGnify/ENA primary metagenome ERZ1684502 (study PRJEB41476, sample SAMN13258264) | hydrothermal vent metagenome | biome: caldera [ENVO_00000096]; feature: acid hot spring [ENVO_00002120]; material: acidic water [ENVO_01000358] | place...
CTAGGGATATTCATCAAGATAGATTAAGACCACATACGTACATTTAGAAAAAGCAACTTGTCTCTTTAATAATTTCAAGCTCTAAAAGAAAATCTAACTTTTCTGTGAACTAGTTTGAGTTGAAGGCTGTTGCATAAGAGGGTTACCGCAACTGGAACAGAACTTAGATCCAGGTGGGTTAACAGAACCGCATTTCGGACATTTTATGGGCGTTAATGAGGCTCCACAAGAAGGACAGAATTTCGCATCTGCAGAAACTTCTTCACCACAGTTCCAACATTTTATTTTTTTAACTTGAGTCTGAGGCTGAGAAGTCTGAGAAGGTTGTTGAGGGGGATAGTTAGGAGGGGAGTATTGACCTTGAGGGGGCATAGGTTGAGGGTAACCGTAAGGGTTAGGTTGAGGAGGGTATTGACCTGGGTACATTCCAGGTTGAGGAGGATACATTCCCGGTTGACCATACATTGGTGGAGCACTCATAAGAGCCATCATCACTGTGTTTATTAACTGTTGCTCATTTGCATAATCTTTGTACAAATTATATGCATCGTAAGCAGTTAATCCTCCTCCTAGAAGTTCTACCAATTTATTATGCAATAACTCGTCTCCTACGACAAACGTTCCTCCTGCAGCAGCTCCTAACGTCATTAAGTCTTGCATTAAATTAGTTATCCCAGTTTCTATTACTGCCATCCACTGTCCTCCCATATTTCCTTCACAAATTCTTATAGTATATGAGACGTTTTTATCGGTTAGTGCACCTAGCAAGCTATTATGCTGAGCTTGTATTACAGCCATGTTTTGACCAACAAATGGGAATACGTTAAACCCTTGCCCCATAAGATACATTTGGACTTGTTGAACTACATACTGGAGATTAACTGGATATTGCAATGGCACCATTTGGCTTTGTCCACCTAAGCCCATGTTTTGCTCGCACATCATCATAGTAGCAGGATTGCCGTAAGGATTTTGCGGAGGGTAACCTCCTTGAGGTGGATAGCCCCCTTGGGGAGGATAACCGCCGTAGGGATTATAACCGCCATAAGGATTGTAGCCCATGATATTTTCTGTTGGCTTTCTAGTTAATATTCTTTTCTGTTAATTTATTATTTAACGACTATACTTATTAGCATAAAATATCATATTTACAGCATGGGATGGAATTTTAAAACATCAAACAAAATAGGAAAGCCTTCTACTAGAACGTGCAGTGTAGATGAAGCAGTTGAGGTTCTTAAAAACAAATATAAAGAAATTCCAGTTGAATTACTCGAAAACATAACAGTTGATGTTTTGATCAAAAATCTAACAGAGCATAAGATAGACCTAGAAAATATAAAGAAAAAATATTCTAACATAAAAGAGATTGACTACATTGTTAATGATATACTAAAGATAAATGAAGAGAAAAAGCAAAACTGAATAGTTAAAAAGAAACACACAGAGTTTTAATGATAAGTAATTTAAATTACGAAGAGAAGTTTATAATATGTTACTTGATTTAGAGCAAAATGAGGACTTAACACTTGTTTTAGATTCAGTTAAAGAGCTTCTTAATAGAGAATGGGAAAAATATGGTAATAGAAAACATGAAGTTGAAAAGGAGAAAATAATGGATCTCTTTTATAAGTTAAAAGACATTGGACTTTTTGATTTTTTAAAGAGTGCTTCTAAGGAAAATGTTTTGGTAATCAGTGAGGTTTTAGCGCAATATTTTCTTCCCGGTATTGTATCTACAACTATGATTGGGCTCTCTGATGTGCCTACTACTATAGGAATTAATTATGTTCCAGAACTAGATAAAGCTGAATTAGTGATTACGCCTAAGGGTGTTTCAAAGGCTAGTGATATAGAGGCTACTGAAGTCAAATCTCCCGATCCATCAGTAAAGTTGTACAAAATTATTTCTGGAAAGTGGGAGAAAATAAATGAGTTTGATCACGTTTATACTAATGCGTCAGCCCAAATTATTGGCCACGGAATACATTGCCTTAATGAGAGCGTGGAGTATGCAAAAAATAGAGTTACATTTGGTAAACCTATAGGGTCTTATCAGGCAATAAAACATAAAATTGTTAACGACGCAATTGGTTTAGAATTGGCAAGATCAAGGTATCTTGTAAATAAAAATGGTACAGCAAAAATTCTTGAGTATTCTTTCAACAAAAGTTTTAGGGCAATATTGGACTCTATCCAAATTCACGGTGGAATTGGATTTACAATGGATATGGATTTACATATACATTTAAAAAGAATAATTATGCTTAAAAAGATTCTAACTTCTTCCAGTCAGGGAAGTTAGAAACCTTGTGACTAAGAGAAAATAACACCTTAAACACTCTTTTTATTGCTCAATATCTCCATTTTCATTAACATTACCTCATCTTTATTCTGGTTTATTATCCTTATTTGCAAATATACTTTTCCATCTTTTTCTCGTTCTTTCTTATCAACAACCTCTACTACACTTTTCAGAGTATCACCTATTCTAACTGGTTTCTTTGCATCAATTTCCACCTTTGTTAGAGCAACAAACCCTTCACCAAATGGATCTGAAGGCAATTGATAAGTTAATCCAACTCCTATAGAGGCTGTGAGTAATCCAGGTACAATCCTACCTTTAAACCTAGTAGTTTTCCCATATTCCTCATCTAAAAATAGGGGGTTTAATGCACCAGTTAAACCAGTAAAAAGAACTACATCTGCTTCAGTTACAGTTCTACCTTTGCTTTCAAATTTTTGACCTATTTGAAAATCTTCAAAGTACATAATTATTTGTTATTTTGGTAGTTTAAGTATTCTTTCAGCTATTAGATTCCTTAAAATTTCAGAAGTACCGCCGGCTATAGTTCTCCCTCTTGAGGCTAACATTCCTAAATACCAACTTTCGCCCATAATTTCCTCTAATCCTTTTTCACTAACTGCTTTTTCATATATTTTCTGTAGAATTTCTGAAGAGACTAACTTGAGAATAGCTCCTTCTGCCTCTACTTCTTCTCCTTTTCTAATCTTTACTAGAAGCCTTTTATAGAATGCTTCTAAACCTTCAACTTCCTCCTTTAACTCTGGTATGTTTATTTTTTCTAAAAGGTTCTTGGCTACAAACAGCATAGTAACTCCTAAAAAGAACCTTTCATGATTTAATACAGTCATAGCCACTCTCCATCCATCGTTGACTTTTCCAACCACATTTTCTTTAGGTATTTTTACACCACTTAGATAAACTATGTTGAATTCGCTTTTCCCAGTTATCTGATTAATTGGACTAACTTTTATACCATCTTGTTTCATGTTAACTATAAACATTGTAAGACCCTTATACTTGTCCTCCCCCGTCCTTGCTAGAAGCAACATATAGTCTGCTAAATGAGCATAACTGCTCCATATTTTTTGACCATTTACTTCAAAGTGATCTCCTTTATCCTCAGCCCTTGTAGCTATATTAGCTAAATCAGAACCAGCTTGAGGTTCAGAAAAGCCTTGGCACCATATATCTTCTGCTGAAAGTATTCTAGGTAAGTATTTCTTTTTCTGTTCCTCATGTCCATGTTTTAAAATAGCAGGGCCAGCAACCATTAAACCAATTGAACCTAAGCTTCTTCCATAAGGCAAGCCAGCCCTTATAAATTCTTCATAAGCTATAATTTCGTAGATGGGATCTAAACCTTGTCCTCCATACTCTTTAGGCCAGGTTATACCTAAGTAGCCAGCCTCATATAGCTTCTTTTGCCAATTCCTTAACTCGTTGTAGTCTTCAACTTCAACAGTATCAAAAAGAATTTTTAAACGAAGATTGGAAGGAGCGTTCTGAATTATCCACTCTTGTAATTTCTTCCTATATTCCTCTTCACTCATAATTTAATATTTTATCATGATAAATAAAAGTTAACTACTCAGTATGGGATAAACGCCCAACAAAGTAATCGCTGAACTTATTGTAGCTCTTGCTATACTTTTAATTATTTGGTGAAGAGTATTCTGATATTTAGTTAATGGATATGATGTCCCCTAGACCAAAGCTTCTGGTACCATCCATTTTAAAAATAATACTGAGGAATTAGATGACATAGTTTCTTTTCTAACTATTAAATATTTAAGCATTAACTTTATCAGAGTAAATTAACTTTACTTAATAAAAACTATTAATAGGTAAGTTTATAGGGTAGTTTTCGAAAAGTAGTGGGGGTAAAAAATGGCAAAGGTATTATATGTAATAATGTCCGGAGACGAAAAATTCGATTTTGCAACGAGAATGGCATACAATACATCAAAAGGAAAAGCGTTTGAAGACGTAAAAGTTATATTCTTTGGTCCAAGTCAAAAGAGGCTAACACAAATTGATGGGGAACTAAAGAAAATGTTCCAAGAAATGCTTGCTAATAAAGTCATAGATTCTGCGTGCATAAATGCAGCAGAAATGATGAACATAAAACCTCAATTAGAGGGCATGGGACTTAGCTTATTACCTTCGGGACAAAGAATAGCATACTATTTAAATCAAGGATATCAAGTTTTAACTTTCTGAATCTTTTTATTTTTTCTTAAATAACCCTAAATTATTTTATTTGGATTTTTAGAATTTTCATTAAAATTAAATAATTCTTTTAATTCAAAATTATTGAATATAATGAGATGGCCTTTTATGTACATTTATATACTTTCAAACATTCCGAAAATCATAAAAATTTATAAATTAGTGTAACTATATTATACATGTGAGAAAAAATGGCAAAAATTGGAAAACTATGTGGTTGTAGTGCATTGATAGCAATCGGGGCATTCTTGTTTGGAGGAGGATTAGCGGGAATTGTAAGAGTGGCATCTCCGGAATTTCCATTATACCTTGGTATGCTTCTAATGCTAATAGGTACCTTGTCTGCATCAATGACTATTGCCCCAGATAAATCTTATGAATATGATTAGTCTCTCAAAACTAACCTCCTCCCCGCCCTAAAGTGCGACGATTTCTTTAGAGCGGTTCACAGGTTTGAGACTACATTTCTTTTTCCATTCAGTCCCAGGCTGGGTCTCCAGCCTATTACCCCTATCCCCTTCCGAGGACTTGGAGTTATAGCTTTATCTAAAATGTTGAACGCACCAACTATGTCAGCGTTAAATACTTTGTTTAACCTTGTGCATTTAAATAGTCCTCTAACTATTCTTTTTCCACACCCATTTCCATGTATTGGACAAGTTGATGATGTATAGGACTCATCAACAAGTTGAACTTTTATTCCGTACTCCTCACTAACTTCACTTAGCCTCTTTATCACATACTCATAGCTCCACACATTGGAAATGTTGAAGTTTCCCTTCTGTTGGGCGATATTCTTGGGATAGCCAACGTAAATTGTTGAAACTCCGATGTTGTATAACCACTCTACAATCCTTCTGACTTGTGTGTCTATGAAGCTCTTTACTTGTCTTCTCCACTTACTATACATACCCGCTAGTCTATGCGATATCCTGACTCCATATTTGTTAATGATACTCTGATATTTTGCAATTCTATCTCTCCAGTAATGGGATATAGATTTAAGAGGTCTACCATTAATAAGGGCTAAAATACCGTTTTCTACATAAACAGCAAATAAGTTGTTAATACCAAGATCTATACCAGCCCTTAAATTACCTTTAGGTTTTTGTGGAACTTCTTTCCATACACCTCTAACGGCCTTCTCTTCAACGTGGAAAGACAGATATGCATACCATGTTTTGGTATCTGAGTCATAGTGTATCTCAATTCTACCTTGCTTGCCCTTTAAGTGAACTAATCCTCTATATTCCACCTCTATCCTTCCTATAGCACCAAGTCCTTTCAGAACAATTTTATTCCCTTCAATCTTGTATTGGTCATTTCTCAAAACAACCCACAGTTCTCTTGTTTTCCCTTTCTTTTTGTAGCCAGGTGGATTGACTTTAGTCACTAATGACGGTAATTTGCCCTCTTTCTTAGCTTTGAGCAAATTGAAGAAAGAACTCCACTTTTCATTGTTTTTATTGAGTATTTGTTAAGCTGTTGCCGAGCCTATCAACTTTTTGTATATCTCGTAGAACTCTTTATACGTCCCCTTCAAATTAACACCTTTGTTTCCGAAGAATTGCTGTCTCCTAGCATAATTAACCTTATTCCATAACTTTGATGATAAACTACATAAAGCTTTCAGCTTAGCTTCAGTATCTTCATCTGGTGTTAACCTAACAACGCTAGTCCTCTTCATCGTTGGCTCTCTTGAGTCAGCTGTGGGGAGCATAGAATAAGAGGGAGGTTCGTCGCTTACGAGGACTGTCACTTGAGAGTAGCTCCCCAAAGCTGACACCAACTCTTAGATGTGTATGAGAAAATCGAGGTTTATTAATTTTTGTTTACCATCCCCACACTAAAGTGCGAGACTTTCGATTGTAAGTTAGGTTTATTTATTTTTACACTTTTTTAATCTTATGAAACTATTAGAACCTTTTTACATTAGAGACGTTGAACTAAAGAATAGAGTAGTATTATCGCCAATGATAACAAACTTAGGAACACCAGAAGGCTATCCGACAGAAGAGCATATTCAATATTTTGTAAGAAGGGCTTCTGCTGGGCTTTTAATTACAGAGTACACTTACGTTAACAAGGTTGACGCTAGAGGATCTCCTAATCAGTTAGGGCTTTATGATGACGAATTAATACCAAAGTTTGCTAGGCTTACAGAAGCTGTTCATAACATGGACTCAAAGATTTTTGTTCAATTAGTTCATGTAGGAAGAAAAACTAGGAGAAGCTTAATTTGGGATAATCAACCGATAGCTCCATCTGATATTCCATTGTTAGATCCTGTTAAGACAATGACAGAAGATGATATAAACCGTGTTATAATTGATTTCGTTAAAGCAGCGGAAAGAGCTGAAAAAAGTGGCTTTGATGGGATAGAGTTACACGGTGCACACGGATATTTAATTGCTCAATTTCTTTCTCCAGCCACCAACAAGAGAGAAGATAAGTACAGAGACGGAGTGCTCTTTCTCGAGGAGCTAATAAAAGAGGTGAAAAGAGCGGTCAGCATTCCAGTGGGTTTGAGAATTTCAGTAACTGAGTTTGACCCACAAGGATTAACCCCCGAACTAGTTGCTAAGATAGTGAGTAGGGCAGAAAACTTGCTAGATTACGTTCATTTGTCTGCAGGTAGAGATGGACCCTTAGGTGGATCTTCTTCTTTCTATTACCAAAGACCTAGCTATGTTGAAGAGGCTAAAGTTGTAAGAAAAGCAACTAAACTCCCATTGCTTCTGGTGGGATCAGTATCAACGTTAGAAGACGCAGAAAAAGTCTTAGAAGTTGCAGATGCTGTAGTTCTTGCAAGACAGCTTCTAGCAGATCCAGATTGGGCAATAAAAATAGAAAAAGGTCTACCAATAAGACCATGCATTAGGTGCAACCAGTTATGCAGATTACTTTCAACAAGAGAAGTCAGATGTGATGTGAACCCAGAACTAGGGTGGGAAATTCTTGATCTAAAAAGAGGTGAAGGGGAGGTGAGAGTTGTAGGCGGAGGAGTAATGGGATTAGAGGCCGCTAGAGTACTAGCTTTAAGAGGATTTGACGTAAAGTTATATGAAAAGAGTGACAAACTAGGTGGGCAACTTAATGAGATTAAAGATCCTTGGAAGAAAGCTGAATTTGATAGGCTTATCAGATATTATGAAAAAGAATTGAAGAGGTTAGGAGTAAAAGTCTATTTAGGGAGAGAGGAAAAAGAAGGAGATATTATCGCAATTCCTAAAGAGAGACAACCAGAATATAAGGAGTATAAGGGACTTAAGATCTTGGTGAATTCTAACCTTTATGCTTATCAAGATTATGCCTTCGAATGGATAAAAAGCAATGAAGTATATGTAACAGAGAATGTGTTCAAAGGTTTAGATAGAAACAGAGGGTATTTACTTCAGCAAAAGTATAAAGAATTAGGAGTTAATATTGTTAAGGACGGAAACGAGGTGAAAGCTGATATTGTAATTAATGATGTAAGAAGAAATCAGCCCTCAATTGGGCAATCAATTGCTAAAGGATATTGGAAAGCAATTCATTTTAATTCATTTTTATGAGATTTATACAAAATAACCAATTAAAAAGTTAAATATTTGTATGCCAAGGAAATAATAGTGATCTTTTTGGATCTTTTCGCAGACTATTTGATAATAGGTAGTGGAATAGCTGGATATAGCGCGTTAAAACAGTTGGAAAATGAAAACGTAATAATGGTTACAGAAGACAAATATTACCCTTACGATAGGCCACCACTATCAAAAGACTATCTAAAAGGAAAAATGGATAGAGATTCAATATTTTTTGAAAAACCAGAATACTATGAAAACAAGAAAAATTTACGTGTACTTCTTAGCAAACGAGTGGAAAAAATAAGCAATAATACAGCGGAACTTAGTGACGGTACAATAATTCATTTTAATAAAGCACTAATTAGTACTGGCGGAAGACCTAAGAGACTGCCTACACAACTTGAAGGCATTCATTACCTCAGAACTTTAGATGACTGTGATAGTTTAAAAAGCGAGAAAGGGAAAGAGGCGGTAATAATAGGAGGAGGATTTATAGGAATTGAGGTTGCTTCTAGTCTGACTTATTTAGGTATTAAAACTACAGTAATTGAAGCTAAGCCTTATATTTGGAACACTTTTGTAGATGAAAAGGTATCCAAGCTTATACAAGAATATTTTGAAAAGCATGGTGTCAGCTTCATACTGAATGAAAGAGTTAAAGAATTTCAAGGAGATAAAAGAGTAAAGAAAGTGATTACAGAAGGGGGAAAGTCATTAAATGCAGATTTTGTTCTTGTCGCTATAGGCATCACACCTAACGTAGAGCTAGCGCAAAAAAGTGGTATTTCAGTAGATAATGGTATTTTAGCTAATGAATACCTTGAAACTTCCATGAAAGATGTTTATGTTGCAGGAGATGTTGCAAACATTTTTGACCCCTACACGGGGAAAAGAAGGAGAATAGAACATTGGAACAATGCTGATTATACGGGAAAGTTGGCTGCGAAAAACATGATGAGGGAAGGAAAAGAGAAATATAATTACTTGTCGACTATATGGTCTGACATATTTGATTTGCATATCGAATCAGCAGGGGAGACAACAAATTATGATGAGTATATAATTAGAGGAAACTTCTCTGTTGATAACCCTAATTTTAACATAATTTACTTAAAAGGAGGAGTTATAAGTGGGTATGTAGCAGTTAATAGAGAATATGAGGAGTTATCTGCATTAAATGAGTTAATAACCAAGAGAGTTAGTGTAAGCAATTTAAGGGAGAAACTTGCTGATGAAAAGTTCGATCTAAGCAAACTATTATAAAGAACCTTATAATATTTTACTTATGTATATTGAAGGTTTACGTGCAGTCAACGGAGAAGGAGAATACATAAATGACTTACCAGACTTGCCTGGAACTCTTCACATGGCTATTTTCAGAAGTCCTGTTGCTCATGGAAAAATAAAAAAGATTGACGTTTCTGATGTTCAATTACATGGAGGAATTGCTCTTACCCCAGAAGAATTAAGTAAAGTTATAATTAACCCTTTTCCTACAACAGTTAACTTACCTATAAAATACTTTCCTTTTGCTAGGGATAAAGTAAGGTTTGTTGGCGAACCTATAGTTCTAGTCTTACATAAAGATCCTTACAAGGCAATAGACTTACTTGATTACGTTCAAGTAGAGATTGAAGAATTAACACCCATAGTAAATATAGAAGATGCTATGAAAGATGAAGTCGTTATCCATGAAGATGTAAAAACAAATATAGCTATGCATAAGACTATGAGATTTGGAGATGTTACTAAGGCTTTTTCTGAGTCTCCAGTTGTAATTACTCATCAGTTTAAGTTCTCAAGACACTCTGCATTACCGTTAGAAACTTATGGACTTATAACTAGGTTTGGGGAGGAGCTTGAAGTATGGGCTAACATTCAAGGTCCGATGCTCCAAGTGTATTTCATAAGTAGAGCCTTGAATATCCCAGTTAGTAAGATAAGGATGTTCTCTCCTAGGGATATTGGTGGGAGCTTTGGGACTAAGTATTCACTTTATCCTTATATTACTCTAGCAGCTGCAGCATCAAAAATCGTAGGAAGGCCGATAAGATGGAGCGAAAGCAGAACTGAGAGTTTCCTTGCAAGTTCTGCGGGAGGCGAAAGAAGAGGAACAGTAGAAATTGCCTCAACAAAAGATGGAGTGATAAAAGGCATAAGATATACGTTTTATGAAGATGTTGGTGCTTATGTCAGACCTCCAGAACCTGGAGTTTTATTTAGAGTTCAAGGTAATCTAAATGGAGCCTATGATGTTAGGGCAATAGAAGCTGAGTATTACGTTGTTTTAACAAACAAATCCCCTACTGGATTAAACAGAGGTTATGGTGGACCACCATTTTATTTCGCCTTAGAAACTGCCGTTGATAAACTGGCTGATGAACTAGGGATTGACCCACTAGAATTAAGGCTAAAGAATTTAATTAGAAGATTCGATAAAGAAATAGACGGACAAAAATTCTACGAAACTGTTTCTGGGGGACTTTATCCGCAACAGAATTATGAAAAAGTAGTAAAAGCAATAGAGGAAGAGTATAAAAAATGGAAAGAGAGAAAAGACGTAGGGGTAGGAGTAGCTGTTATAGTCGAGCCAAGCGGAACAAATCTAGCTTACGTTGATTTGGCATTGGACAAGATAAAGAATCCACATTCTGCTTCTAGCGATTATGTTACAATTAGTATCAATCCAGATGGCTCAATAATAGTTTTTGTAAATGGCACTAATGAGGGATTAGGGCATGAAACAACAATAGCAGAGTATATATCGAAAGAACTTGGAGTACCAGAGGAGTTAATCCATGTGGAAAACAGAGTAGACACGACACAGCCATGGAATTTGGCTAGCGGGAGCTATTCAAGTAGATTTGCTCCAATAGTAATGAGTGCTGTAAAGAAAGGCGTTGAAGAATTAAAGAATAGATTAGAGAAGTTGGCAAAGAAATATCTTGAGACCGATAAAGTTATATTTGAACAAGGTAAATTCTATGATGCAAATAATAGAAATAAAAGTGTGAGTATAAAGACGCTTGCCTCTGCATATCATTGGGATCCTTCAGAGTTTAATTACGATAAAGCTTTGAGTGTTACCTCGTATTTCTATTCCCCATTGCTACAACCACCTCAAAATGAGAGAATAAACTCCTCATTGGGTTATGCTATTCAAGCACATTTAGCTGTTGTAAAGAAGGATGAGTTTGGTTTTAAAATATTGAAGTACATTATTTCGCACGATGCTGGTAAAGTATTAAATAAGAATTTATTAGAAGGCCAACTCTATGGCGGAATACTCCACGGGATTGCACTAACTTTTTACGAAGAACTAAAATACGATGAAAGAGGAAATCCATTAGTCACAATGTTTGACTCCTATGAGTCTCCTACGCTTTCAGAAGTGCTTGACATGGAAGTAGAGTTTATCCACTTTGACACAGAAGCCAACTATTTGCCATCTAAAGCTTTAGGTGGAGGGGAAGGACCAATTATGGTTGTACCAGCTGTATTATGTAACGCTATTTCAAAGTTGCTAGGAAAAAGAGTTAGTACTCTACCTATAAGGGATGTAGAATGAGCTTTGCTCTAGGTATTCCAAGGAGCTTTAAGTATGTTAAGGTAAAAGATCTCGGCGAAGCATTAGAAGCACTTTCTGAAGGTTCAAAAGTATTAGCTGGAGGCCAGAGTCTTCTTCCGCTACTAAAACTACGAATAATGGGTATTGACACATTAGTAGATATTAACAACCTTGAGTTTAGAGGAGTAAGAGAAAATGAAAAAGAAATAGAGATATATTCACTCACCACTCACAACGAAGTAGCATCAAAAGTTAAGATTCTATCAAAAGTAGCCTTTACAATAGCAGATTTACAAGTTAGAAATAAGGGGACAATTGGTGGGTCATTAGCCCATGCAGATCCTTCCGCTAACTATTATCCTGCCTTGCTAGTTCTAAATGCAAGAGTAAAAGTGATTTCAAAAAGAGGGGAAAGAGAAATAAATGTGAAAGACCTTTATCTATCACCTTACACTACCTCCCTTAATTATAATGAAATAATTAAAAGTGTGGTTATACCTAAACAGACTACATCATTTGCTTTTGAAGTATATAAGAGGGGTGGAGCTTCTTATCCTTCTTCAATAGTCGCTGTAGCAATCTCTAACGGAAAATACAAGGTCGGTTTTGGTGGAATTTCAGAAAAACCAGTTCTTATTGAAGGTGAGATTGAGGGTGAGAAAAGCAAGAGAGAGGTGATAGATAAATTAAAAGAAATAAAAATGCTGTCAGACATACACGCTGATAGTGAAACAAGACGCAAAATCACTGAAAAGCTTTTTGAAAGGGCGTTTGAAAGGGCCATGAAAGGGCAAATAGATGAGATTCAAATTCCAAATAACGAGATATCTTGGAATAGTACTCCAATAAAGGCATTAAATGAAAAAGTCAAAGTTAGAGTTAAAGTCAATGATCTTTACATAGAAGACGAAGTGGAACCTAGAACATTGCTCTTAGATTTCTTAAGGAGGAATGGGTATAAAGAAGTGAAAAGAGGATGCGATGAAGGAAAATGCGGAGCTTGTACTGTTGTTATAAATGGGAGGGCAGTTAAGTCTTGCCTGACTTTAGCCGTACAAGTTGTTGACCAGGATATAAGGACAGTAAAAGGCATTCATGACATACAACCACTAAAGGATTCTTTCGTAAATAACTATGCAATGCAATGTGGCTATTGTACTCACGGTTTTCTAATGGCTACTTACGATTACTTAAAACACTATAACAAACCAGATAACGAAATTTTGAGCTATAGCATAAAAAATATCTGTAGATGTACTGGCTACTTCAACATTATCAAAGCGATTAAGAGCGCTTCCTTGAATCAATGAACTCCTTCATTCTCTTCTTAGCACTATCTGTCTGAGACAATAAAGCCAATTCCATTATAGCTTTTTCCACCAATTTTTTATCCTTTCTTAACCATCTTTTCATAGTCTTTATTGCGTAAGGATCTACTTGATCAATCATGCTAGCAACTCTTTTAACTTCTTCATAAAGTTTATCGTCAGGAACCACGTAATCCACCAGACCTAAAATCTTTGCCTCTTCTGCAGTTATCGAATCACCAGTTAATGCTAATCTACTTATTACTTTACCTAATGCATAATAACCAACTGAAATAGCCATGGGTGGTATTAACCCCAATTTTCCTTCTGGTATTGAGAATTTAGCTGAAGATACTGCTATTGTTATATCACAAAAAAGTAATATTTCGCATCCTCCTCCATAAGCTAAACCATTAACAGCACAGATAACAGGTTTTTCGACTTCTATTAATGCCTCTATTGCTGAATATAAAGTTAAAAAGAACTCCTTTGCTTTATCTGCATTATCTAAATCATACATTGCATAGATATCGTCACCAGCCGAAAAAGCTCTTCCAGAGCCAGTTATAACTATTGCCTTTGTATCATCTTTTTCTGCCTTTCTTAAATACTCAGATAAGAAAGCCCAACTTTCTTTATCAAAAGCGTTCAATCGTTCTGGTCTATTAAAAATGATCCACGAAAGTCCATTCTTCTTTTCATAAATCATAACAACAAATTATTTTGCGCTATTTTATATTTTATCTGCTTCGTCCCTTAAAACTGAAGAGAATCTTTTAAATGCCACTAGTAAAGTATAAGTCATGGTCGCAATTATTGATTATGGAATTACTAAATTTGGGAAACGAAAGGAGAGTATTTTTGAATTAGCTAAGGAGGCAACTGAGAAATTACTAAAATATGAGATTGACTATGTTATTGTATCAAACTCCTATTCTGGGGAATTTAATGAGATATCTGGCTTAAGCTCACTTTTAACCACTTATTTAAATCTAGATACAATACCGTCATTAAGAGTAGATAATACTAGCGGGAGTGGAGGTTCTGCTATTCTTGTTGCGAAATCACTATTAGAAGCTAAGGAAGCAAACACAGTCCTTGTATTAGGAGTGGAAAAAATGTCAGAAAAGAAGACCAGAGAAGTAACAAAGATCATTTCAAGTTTATTGCCAAGCGGGGAAAGGGTAGCATCTTTACCTTCACTTGCGTCTTTATCAGCTATAGAGTATATGAGAAGGTTTAATGCACTAAGGGAAAGCATAGCACAAGTTGCAGTAAAGAACCATTATAATGGCTCATTAAACCCTTATGCACATATACAAAAAAGAGTTACACTTGAAGAAGTTCTTAAATCACCGGTGATCTCAGAACCTTTAACACTTTATGAGTTCACACCAATAAGCGATGGGGCTGCAGCTTTAGTAATGGTAAGAAATGAAGATGCTCTTAGCTATACAGATAAACCAGTATATATAAAAGGTGTTGGAGCCAGTAATTACACATCTTATGTTAGTGAAAAGGGAGATTTCACTACTTTGCCAGCTGTTGAAGAAGCTTCGAAAAGGGCATTTAAAAAAGCAAAAGTAGAAAAAGTGGATTTTGCTGAGCTACACGATATGGCTACAATTCTTGAAATAATACAATCAGAAGATTTGGGACTTTTTAGAAAAGGAGAAGGTTGGAAAGCTGTAATGGAAGGGGTCACCTCACTTGATGGGGAATTACCAATAAATACTAGTGGTGGATTAAACACAAAGGGACATCCCATTGGAGCCAGTGGAGTTGCTCAAGCTGTTGAAGCTTTTTTACAAATAAGGAGGGAGTCTGGAAGTAGGCAAGTTAAAAATGCAAGAGTTGGTCTCTCATTAAGTATGGCTGGGTTTGGTAACTCAGCAACAGTAATAATTTATGGTGATGAACCATGATGATGTGTGTAAATTGTGGTTATATAACTATAGGAAGGATTAAATGCCCTAAATGCGGAGGAGAATTGAAAGAGGTTAAAGATTTGGAAGGAAAAGTAATGGCCTCTTGGAAGCTTAACGTTACTCCAGAGGGACAAGAAGAAAGCTATTATTTAAATGCTATTGACGTAGGGAAAGGACTTGTTATTTGTAAGTCTAAAGAGAAGTTGGAAGGAAAAGTAAAAATTAAGGGAAACGAATGCGAGAAAGAATATTAACATTAATCAAAAATCATGTTTAAGAGTCTCAGTAGATATGAGCATAAATGCCTGAATTGATTAGTTCTTTTTAATTCTTCATCTATACAAACTAAACATTATAAAGTGAAACTGCACAAAAAAACAAAAATTAAATTAAAAAATTTAATTTAGATACACCATGCCAATTAAGGAACCTATAGGCACTTGTGAAGAAGTACCTATATATATCACTTTAATTACTGTATTGCCTTGAGTTAATACCACTCCTTCATTAAGACCTTCTACGTAAGTGTATAAATTTGAAGTAGTATTAAACCCTTGACTACTTACATACTCTTTTGCGTAGCTAGAAGAACTAAATATTAACTTTATGTAAATTAACGAATCTGAATGAGAATCTGTAAACCAGTAGTAATATTCTTTTACTAATCCGTTTATACCTTTAGTTGTTGTATAGCTCTTGTATACTGTCCATTGCTCTCCTAAGAATTTAGATGGATTGGGAGGAGTAAAAGGGACAGGTGCTGACGACAATCCTAGTATACCCAGCGAAAGTGCCGCAATTATAACTACTGCTATCGCTGCTGAATATATGACCCACTTATCCACTTTAATCACCTTATTATATATAATTAATATTGTATTTAGACTTAATATATTTTTTATATATACATATATATGTGTAAGTATGATAATTTATTTGCTTTTTAAAATATTGAGTTACATAAGTTTTTACATCTTTAACTGGGTTTAATTATTAATTATAATTATAAATATTAAGAAGGAAAGAGCCAGTAATATCTAATTAGTAAAAATCTTTGTAAAAATATTTTTAATAATATTAAAAACTTTCAATATATCCCTTTTATCAAGGATTATTGCTTCTGCGAATAGGAATTCGTATCTAGGTATTAAATTTTTATCCCCAAATAGAGCCCAGTGCAGTGTGGTTGAAGCTGATGATTACATACCTAGGGCTAACCTAACCATGGAATTGAGAGTATAGAAGAACAGTTAAGAATGAAATAGTCTGAGAAAAGCTTAGACTTATTAATATTAGCGGGAATATGCGGATTTATTGTCTTTGGTGGTAAATATTTCGAACTAATAAGCTAAATTCATTTTTTCTCACATCATAAAAAAGGAGAGATATAAAACCACAGTAACGATATTTATTCTACTTTAAAGTTATAGGTATAATTTCAAACCTTTATTTACATAAACTATTAACGTATAACTGATATCTTTTTATTGTCTATCTTACATGAAAAGTCCCAATAGCTACAAGAAAAAATCTAACATTGGATTAATTATCAAAAGTATCATGAAATAATGTTTTAAACTCACTAGCTAAACTGTAGCTATGGATTACACATATTCACTTGATGAGATAAACTTAAACATGGTCTCAGTAGTTGGCAGGAAAAGCGCGTATTTAGGCGAATTACGTAAGATCGGATTTGATGTACCTAATGGTTTTGTAATCTCGTCATTAGGAGTGGATGAAATCTTAAAAGGGTATAAAGAAGACATAGAATCTGCCCTATCTTCTGTTAATTTAAATGATATTTCGGACCTGGAAAAAAGGAGCAATATGATAAAAAATATTGTTATGAATTCGAGTATACCAGAAGAAATAGAGAAAGAAATTTATGAGAGATTTTATGAGCTTAATTCTAAGTATGTTGCAGTTAGAGCCACTGTTACTTCACCTCTAAGTGGTGCTAGCTATGCAGGGGAGTATGAGACAGACCTGTTTGTGACTAAAGAAAATCTAACTCAGGCTATTAAAAGGGTTCTTGCATCTTATTTCAATCCTAATGCAATAGCTTATAGGATAGCGACGAAAAATGAAGCTAAAATGGCTATTTTAGTTCAAGCAATGATTAATCCGGTAGTTGCTGGAACAGCGTTTTCAATTCATCCAATAACAGAAGAGCCAGACTACGTTTTCATAGAATCAGCCTTTGGACTTGGAGAAAGTGTAACAAAGGGTATTGTAACCCCAGACCAATATATAATAAGTAAAGGTAGTAGATCTATAGTATCAAAGAGAATTTCAGAGAAAAATAAAAAATTAATATATGATTTTAACGAAAAAAGAATTAAGCAGATAGAATTAGAGAAGGAGTTGGCTAGAGCTGAAAGCTTAAATTCGCAAGATGCTATAAAAGTAGGAAACTTGACTATAGGAATAGAAAATATTTTCAAGAGAAGCGTAAATATTGAATGGGCAATAGAGGATAAGAAATTGTATGTTTTAGAAGTTAGAGGAGTAAGAAAAATATACCAAGAATTTGAATAAAATTGAAACAATAGAATTTACTAAAAATAATATAAAAAACAAAAACCTCTTTTATACTAAGATATTAAAGAAAAATTTATAATTAAAATAGAGATAGTAGTGTTATGGATAAGAAAATCCTAGGTATAATAATAGCTGTTATAGTAGTTATAGGGGGAGTCTTGTCCTTTTATTACGTTAAGGTTATAAAAGCAGTGCCTGAAATCTCTGCAGGCAAATTTGTTAAAATTAGTAATGTAGACCTTGCACCCAAGGATAAAATAATAGTTGTCGAACAGTCTTGGTATGGATACCCAGTAGGGGCTGCAACATCATGGGCTATATACAACACTCTAAAGAATTACGGCAATTTGAGCTATGAGCTACATCATTGAGCTACATCATTCTGACCCATATCACAAGCCAGCTAATATTCCAGGGTTAATTTTTACCGGTTTTAAGTCATCTTCCATAGTTGAATACTATGTTGCTTATGTTTATAATGAATATCTAAATGCATCTTATAATGGCACACCAATACCACAAGATCAACTTATTCAACAAGGTGAAACAATACTGAAGGAGGAATTAGCAAGTATGGGTTTGTCACCTCAAGTTGCAAACTACATAATAGAGTACGAGACTCAGGTTCCAGTACAACAATATGGAAAGCCTGCAGCACTTTATGTAAATCCGCCACATCTTAACTTCGCAATATTAATTTCTGGACCAAATGGAACTTATATTGTAACTACACCAATAGTCAATCCTACAATATTATCTGGCTATTCGCTGCAATACGTACTGACCCACCTAGACCAATTCCAACAAATTATTAATGCGTCAAATATGATACAACAAGTAATACTTGAAGCGGCCGGACCATTAGCTGGTGAATGCCCCACATAAATTTTTTTCCTCTGATTCACTTTTTATATTATGAGTTCCGAAGAAGAATTAATAAAAGAAATTTTGACAAATTATAAAAATATTGCAACAATAGGATTTTCTAAGGATCCAACAAAACCCTCTCATCAAGTGCCAAAGTTTCTAATAAGTAAAGGATATAACGTAATTCCAGTCAACCCTACTGTAGATGAAATACTTGGAAGGAAAAGCTACAAATCAATACTGGACGTCCCAGACAAAGTTGAGGTTGTTGAAGTATTTAGGCCTTCATCAGAAGTACCAAAAATTGTTGATGAAGTCTTAGAAAGGGTAAAACAGAGAGGAGATGTAAAAGTAATATGGTTGCAAGAAGGAATTAGAAATGATGAGGCTGCAGAAAAGGCTAGAAAGGCCGGATTAATTGTAATTCAAGATAGATGTATGTATAAAGAATACAAGAAGAAAATCGAAGGAAATCAGAACCCGCCACCTGTGTCACAATCCATTTGATTTTTTATCGTTAAAGGTATTTGATTATTTTTCTGTTACTTTTATAATTAGAACTCTTCTCATTCTTTATCACACACAATCTTCAAAACAATTCATTAATTGTAGACAAAAAAGATTAAGTAGTATAAACTTCAAAGCTAACTTGATCAGACTTTACTTCAATTTTCTGATTTTTATCCAAAGGTATTGGTCCGGTTATTGAACCCGTAGATATATATCCAGAGACTTCTCCAATAACCTTAGTTAACCACTTTAGCATACCTAAGTAATCGCCATAAACGAAATTTGGTTTGTTTTTCTCTTTAAGCTCACCATTAACGTAAAATGAAACTTCATTGGGCTGTTTTGAAATCTCTTTTCCAACAAATAATGCTCCAGCAACCATGTCATCTGCTTTTAGTTGCAGAGTACTTAACTTATTTAAAGGAGCGTTAAACCTTGTCATTGGAATTTCTATTCCTAGGTAAGTTTCTTTTATGCATTCAGGTATGTTATCCTCTTTACATTTGTTTGCATCAACTATCACTTCAACTTCCGCGTAAGCATATTTAAACGGTAAAAACACTTTATCACCATCTTTTACTATCATGTCATTGGTTAAGATGCCAAAATCTGGAGAATCTGCGTTGAATTTTTTCAGTGATTGTGGAGTCACCAAACTTATTTTATAACCTGCTAATCCCTCTTCTTTTATCAATTTTCTTGTAAAAAGATTAAAAATCTGATGTGCTTCTTCTTTCGTATTAACTTCAAAAGGGTCTATAACTTTTTTCTCCACATAGGCCTTGTAAAGGGCATCTGCTTTTTCTTCGTACATAATAGAACTTGTTATAGTTAAAAGATTTAAGCTTTTGAACATAGAGAGTGACTATGGCATCTGTATGCGAGATATTTCCACTCATTGCAAAACTTACATCAGAAGGGAAAAGGGTAGTTTTAGTTAATGAAGGAGGAAAGAGAAGTATATTTGTTGAAGATACTTTAGTCTTAGGCTATGAAGAGCATAAAAAATATGCTAGAGAAGCATTAGAAAAAGGTAGAATAGAAATTGAAGGAGGGAAAATAGTAGCTGAAGTCATAGAGCCTAGACCTTCAATAATAGTCGTTGGCTCTGGGGTTATTGCAAAGGCCATTTCCAAGATTGCTTTAGCAATGGGCTATTTAGTTGCAGTAGTAGGAAACCACGACATAAATGAAAATGAATTTGATAACGTCAACTTTATTTCTAACACATTAGAGACTTTAGAGCAGATAATTACTGAAGATTCTTTTGTAATAGTTGCCAATGAAGGAGGAAAACCTTATGATATTGATGCAGCATTTATAGCTCTCAAAAAAGCTAAATATGTAGGCTTTTTGGCAAGTCAAAAAAGGGCAGCCTATACTATAGCACAGTTACTAAAGCGGGGAGTTAGTATAGAAACGATAAAAGAGAGATTCTACTCTCCTTTAGGTCTTGACATTAATGCTAAGACTGCTGAAGAAATTGCACTTAGTGCATTAAGCGAGGTAGTCAAAATTCTAAGGGGTGGGAGCGGAAAACATATGAGAGAAGTTAAGGATCCTTATGTATACTTACAAGATGCACTAGAAGGAAAGATTGAGGAAAAATGCACTTTCACTCCAAAGACTCTATCCTCCTAGAAAATGCCATATTCCTATATAAGGTATTAAGGACACTACAAACATTCTTTTATCATTAATATATCTAGTTAATATCTCAAGCATCACAGAGTAATAGTTCTCCCTTGCATAATCAATAGCGTTTTCAAGTTCCTTTTTGTCATTTTTAATAAAAGCAGATATAATTCCAACTAACGCTTTATCTATTCCTTCTTGTTTGTTCTTTATCTGCCCTGCGATAAAGTCGAAGAACTTACTTTTATCTTCCGAACCAAGTATTATTTCTGAAGCCATATATAGAATAAGGTCTAATGTGGTACCGCTCACTGTCTCAACTTTTTGATCTATACCTAGGACTCTTTTAGCTATGGAAGAGGCTATAAGCAGTGAACCTTTTACATCTTGTTCAGAAAGATATTTCGTTAATTCTTCTAATTCGACTATGTCCCTTAGGACAGATTTGTACTCGTATTTGCTGCCAGAAATTAAAGACTTCATTAACTTTATCTGATAAATTTGCAGTAAATCTATGGCCTCATTATCTTTAATTTTGCCCTCTCTAATTTTATTCCTAATTCTGTTGTACCAATTCATAATTAGCTTTTCTACTAGTTCAATTGTAGCCCTAGCTGACTCTTCTCTCGGGTGAGTTAAAAGAAGTGTATATCCTATTCCAGCATCTAACCTATCTTTCAGTTCATCAATATAATCAAAAACTCCATTGTTTATAGGAAAGAAATCTTTAAGATTAGGATCAATTTGTATCTCTTTATTATTTTTAATTGCTAAATAACTCTTCCTAAACTTATCGTAGACGTATGCAAGTTTAAGGAGATCATGGTTAGATAGGGAATATATGCCGAGAAATCCATAAGTTAGAACTGCCCATAGTGGGTTTTCAAACTGTAAATTATCAGTGTTTCCATCTAAGTAGTTGATCAGAGATTTAACGAAAACCGAGTATTTAGTTTTATTTTCTATTTCATTTAAAATTCTCCTTACTTTTTCTATTTCATCAGTAGAATGTTTTAAGTAATTGAAAAGTATAACAGAGAGCTGATAAGGATTATTCTGTAAGAGTAGCTGATTTTCGGAAATATCGTCTAATAGGAACTTTATCCACTCTGATTTTCCGGCCTTTGCTACGCTCATCAAATAGTTTAAAGCAATTGAAGTACAGTTTTCATCATTGCCTTTCATTAAAACTATTTTTATCCTTCCCAATAACTCATAAGGAGATAAGGAAGAATTGAGAAGATCTTTGCAGTACTTATTAACATCTATCTTTTCCTTTAAATTATTAACTACATATGGAAGAATGATCCTTGCAAAAGCTAAGTTATTATCAAAATAACTCTTCAATTCTTGGCTAGTTATTGCCTTTTCATCATTTTCTGCTACAAATAAATAAGAGTATAGTTCTATTACATCATCAATTGAAGTAATACTATTGGATATCTCTAAAGCTGTTTCCCTAATTAGTTTGTCTACATCTATTTTATCTATCGAATCTGTTCCATACTCCTCAGACTTAATAACCTTAAAAATAGTTCTACATCTAGAAAACCATTTTATTATATTATCGTTTTCCTCTACGTTTTTCCTCCCGCTATTTTTAAGGAGCAAGACTGATATACTCTCTGGTATTGGTGTGACATACTTTTCGTAAACAGCCAACAGTGGAGAATACCATAATACTTTGTTAGGGTCTGCATCAAAAATAACGTTGTACACATAGTCCCAGTAATCATTGTAAAAATGTTCTAATGCATTAGTTATAGTATCTTCAATATTATCTCGTTGATACATTATTATATAATGGACTGGAATTGAGAAGATCCTATCATCAAGTCTGAACATTAATCCTTTGTTTCTTGATATAGAAAAAATAAACCTAGAGTTGGTGTTTATCTTATATCCCTTTGCCTTAAACAATGAATATAAATCATCTGTGAGAACTAGAAGCATTTGAGAAGAATTTAAGTTAGACAACTTTTGTATGCTTTTATATTCGCCATAGATATTGTGATAATCTACTATATTTATTGGGATCTTTAATTCTAAAGCTCTTCTTTTTACCAGTTCAGAAATTGTGCTTTTACCTGTTTTCAAGTTACCCTTTATTATTACGTTATTTCCTTTCCTTAACTCAGAAAGGGCTAGGTTAACAACATCTACATACTCTGGGTATTCTATAGGAGATACGCTTACTTCTTCGGTCGCTAAAGGTTCCAAATCCTCTATTTCCCTTTTACTTTCGCCTGGTAAAAGACCTAGTGAAGAATCAATTAAGTAATAAATAATTTCTTTCCATATAGGAGACAGTTTTTCCCAATCTTCTTTCAGATTATTTCCTCTGTATATTTTCTTCAATAATTCTTTAGGAGAGCTTGCCTCATTTTCTCCTATATATAGAATTAATCTGAACTTGTTAAATGTATTTAAGGCTTCATCAATTTTATTCTCCTTAGCTAGTTCAATCCCTTCTTTTAACAAACTAGGTATGAAAGTTGCATATCCGCGTAAAGTTATGAGAGAATAATCGAGAATTTTGTTAATATCTTTGTTTACTCTTTTACTTACGTAATTTATTGCATTATAAACTGAAAAAGTTAGTACGTTTCCTCTAACACTTAAGTTACCTTTACCAAGTTTGTTTTTACCTAAAATTAAATCAATTACATAACTTCGTCCTACTATTTTATAGTTCGTTTTAGATTTAATGAAATCCCTCCAGTTATGTAAATCTTCCATGCTTTTGAATTCATTAGGAACATCAATACAATCACTACAATACTTTTTCACCAATCTTCTCCCACCATAAGGCATAACTCTAATAATTGTCCTATCTCTCTTTAACAGTTGCAAAAGTTGTTGAGACGAGGTTATTTTTCTCATATGTTGAGTATTTTGAAATACATGGTATAAAACTATTAGCCAAAGTCCTGGCAAAGAGAAAGAACAAGACCTAATATCTTAGGTTCTCATTTATTTACTCAAAAGGGAATTAGTATACAATGAGCGAAGAAATAGAACCTTGGGGAGTTAACGTACCTTTTATTTACTTGGCCACGGTTATGTTCCTTCTAGGTGGTCTATCACTTCATTATCCCATTCTGTATCATCCGTATTTAATGACAATAGGTGCTTATGCGTTGTATTTTGGGATGATACAGAGGCTATTCTTCCCTGCAAAGAAGTACTTGATTACACATCTTCTCTCCTTAATTCTATTAAGTATTCCTTTATCGCATTATTTCCAGTTTTTTGCATCAGTAGTGCTTATAATAACTGAAATTATAGCACTAAAAGATGTAAAAAGTTACGGAAGTAAATTTGTAGTAAACTTGTTAGTCCTTTCATCTCCATTCCTATCAGCTATTATGTGGTTTCTTTTCTTAAACTATTGGAGTTTGACAATTCCAATCTTGGTTTATATTTTAGGTGTAAATATAGGAGTGTTTACTGCAACTTTAGGTACTAAGCCATTCTTTGGAACAAATCAAATACCTATACTTTTACTTAGCTTGTTGAGTATGATATTTCCATTCTTTTTACCAATTACTTTAGTTGTTTACTTCATATTTTTATTTAGAAAAAGAATTCATAAAAGTCTCAGTATTACTTCTATCTCAGTACTCATAACCACTTTGATAACCACTTTCTCTTCCTTATATTTAGGAGAAGAAACTCACGCTTTCTATCTAGGTGTTATGTTCCCGTTATTTTTCTCATGTATAACATATTCCACTGCAAGGTATAATCATGACAAAATAGTTTACACAACTCCACTCCTAATACTTTCATATTTTATTAGGTTTATCAACTTAGAGCTGTCAAGTCTTTTTCTACCATTAGCTTATCTATATTTCCTTTATCTTATCAAACATACACTAGGTATTACTGGAATTAAACTTGGTATTTCTACTAAATACTTGAAGAGAAAAGCTTAATAGTATACTTGAAAAGATATACATATGAGCGAAGTTATTCCTGTTAGACTAAAGAGGGAAATAATAAAGGAGATTGACGAGTTGGTTAAATTAGGTTTGTTTTCGTCAAGAAACGAAGCTTTAAACTTTCTCGTCTCACAAGGTTTAAAAGAAGTAGATTTGTTAAAAATTGAAATGGAAAAGGCTAAAGAAGTAAAACTCCCACTACTAGATAAAACACTAGAGGACTTTTTAAAAGAAAGGGACAGATTTTGAAATATTTTGATACTAGTGTAATTTTGTTAGCAATATTGAAAGATCCTAGGAGAGAAAAAGCATTAAAAGAACTAGAAGATGGAGGAATAACATCAGAACTAGGGCTAGTTGAAATAGTTAGTTATTTATCAAGAAATATTAACGATGATCCTGTTCCTTATGCAATAAAGCTGTTGAAAGAATATAATATTTCAGTGAAGAGTATAACAAACGATAAGCAGACTTTTCTAGGCGAGATGAACAGCGTAACGTATTTTGCTATAAACATTGCAAAAGAAGTAAAGTTAAGGACTCTTGATTTACTACATTTATCTTACGCAGTACTTTTAGGGGCAGATGAGTTTGCTACAGCTGATAAAGAATTTGAGAAAGGTCGAGAGTTCCTCTCTAGAAACGGAGTAACATTAAAGATAGTTGACTGAAATTAACAATGTTAATTACAACAGAAAGCCTCGCCCTTTAGGGCGGAGATGATAAGAGAAATGTTTATAAACTCTTTTTCTTAGGACATAATTGGGAGTTAGTTATGGGGGGTCACCCTCAAACGACTACTATAAGCGACGGACCTCTTCTTAATTCTATGCCCCCCATGGCTGACTCCCAAGAAAAAGAAAAAGGTTCAATGAGAAGGACGTGCAGAGTTAAGCTTCTACCAGGCAGGGATGCAGAAACCAAGTTAAAATCATTGTGCAGTATAGCAGCAAAGCTATGGAATGAAGTCACTTATGCTAGAAGGATGCAGTTTTTCGGAAAGAAAAAGGTCGATTTGAAGGGGACGTATAGTGAGTTTTACCACAAATATAGTAAATTAATAGGTTCTGCTACAGTCCAGCAAATTCTAAACAAGAATAATGAGGCATGGAGTGACTTCTTTAAAGAGTTGAAGGAAAAGAAAGAAGGAAAACTGCCTAATTCAATAAAAAAGATAAACCCGCCAGGTTATAAAAAGAAAGGAAAATCAAGACAAATGTGGGCTGTAATAAGGAATGACCAATACAAGATTGAGGGAAACAAAATTATAATTAAAGGACTTGGTGCTATAGGATGGATAGAAGTAGAGTATGCTGGTCTAGTACATTTGAAAGGAAAACAAGGTAGGATGGAGATACATTACGATTCTGAGACTAAGACATGGTACGCTTACATCACTTACACGGTTGAGGAGAAAGCTGTTAGAGGAATTTGGAGGAAAGTCCCTCAAAAACCAAAAGGTAATCTGAGAGCTGGGATAGACCTAGGTGTTAATAACCTAATGGCTGTTTATGTGGAAAACGGAGTTTCAGCCTTAATTAATGGAAGACCACTAAAGTCAGAGTCTCATTATTGGAGAGAAAGGATTGCTAAGTATCAGAGTAAGATAAACAAGTATGGGATTAAGGTGTCACATAAGCTTAGTGCCATGTATAACAATTGGAGAAAACGAGAAAAGAGCTTCATAGACACACAGGTTAGAAGGGTTGTTGAGTGGCTTTACGAGAAAGGAGTATCAACTATCTATGTAGGCCATCCTAAATATATAGCACAACAGAAAGGGAACTTTAACGTCACCAACGTATGGAGTTATAAACAAGTCATAGACAGGCTAAGAGAAGTTGCAGAAGAATACGGGATGACTATAATTGAAGTTGATGAAGCCTATACCTCATCAACATGTCCAATTCACGGAAACAGTTGTGGGGAGAGAATTGTCAGAGGGCTATTTAAGTGCTTAACACTGAACAAAGTATTTAATGCAGATGTTGTAGGTGCGTTCAACATTTTAAGAAAAGCTATAACCCCGAGTCCTCCCAAGGGGAAAACCCGTAAGGGGATAGGGGTAACAGGCCGGAGACCCAGCCTAGGGCTGAACAAAAAGGATGTAGCCCTAAACCTCTCCGCTCTATCAAGGGTGGGAACCCTCGCCCTATAGGGCGGGGAGGAGGTCAGTTTATATCTTAAAGATTAGGAAAAATGTTTATAATAACCCTTTGAGAGAGGTTTAC
>ERZ1684502.74-NODE-74-length-26562-cov-151.414494_pt1 | contig 26562 bp, 29 predicted proteins | sample MGYA00580192_ERZ1684502 | MGnify/ENA primary metagenome ERZ1684502 (study PRJEB41476, sample SAMN13258264) | hydrothermal vent metagenome | biome: caldera [ENVO_00000096]; feature: acid hot spring [ENVO_00002120]; material: acidic water [ENVO_01000358] | place...
GAAAAAAATTAACAGATTGATGAAGAAGTGGAGCGACTCTGAGGTGATTTTATGCTAAAAAGAATGTATGTAAGAGTTTATGGAATAGTTCAAGGTGTAGGCTTTAGAAGATTTGTTCAAATACATGCTGTTAGACTTGGAATTAAAGGATATGCAAAAAACCTCGAGGATGGCACAGTAGAAGTTGTAGCAGAAGGCTACGAAGAAGCTTTACAGAAATTATTAGAATATATAAAGCAAGGCCCACCATTATCTAGAGTTGAAAAAGTTGAGTATAGATTTTGCGAATATAAAGGAGAGTTTGACAGTTTTGAAACGCTATAATCAAAATTTATAAGCTAGATAAGTTTTTGTGTATGTAGGTGTTTTTATTGCACCAATGGTAAATTCAGATTTGATCCCAAAATACTGGTATAACATAATACCCGATCTACCTAAACCTTTACCTCCGCCAAGAGATCCGCCAAACGCAGAATTCTCAAGAATTGAGCTATTAAAAAAGATTTTACCAAAAGAAGTTTTAAGGCAACAGTTTACTATAGAGAGATTTGTAAAGATACCAGAAGAGGTAAGGGATAGATATGCAGTAATTGGAAGACCAACGCCATTAATGAGGGCTAAAAGACTTGAAGAATATCTAGGTACACCAGCTAAAATATATTTCAAGTACGAGGGAGCAACACCTACTGGTTCTCATAAAATAAATACAGCAATAGCCCAAGCGTATTTTGCAGCTGAAGAGGGCATATCTCACGTTGTTACAGAGACGGGAGCTGGGCAATGGGGAACTGCCGTAGCTTTAGCAGCGTCAATGTATGATTTAGAGTCAACAATATTCATGGTAAGGGTTAGCTATGAGCAAAAACCTATGAGAAAAATAATAATGGAGCTTTACGGAGGTAAAGTATATCCAAGCCCTACAGATTTAACTGAATTTGGAAGAAAGATCTTAAAGGAGAATCCAAATCACCCAGGCTCATTAGGAATTGCTATGAGCGAGGCAATAGAATATGCACTAGAGCATAATTATAGATATCTTGTTGGAAGCGTACTTGATGTTGTTTTGCTTCATCAATCCGTTATAGGAATGGAAGCTATAGCTCAACTAGATGAATTAGGAGAAGAGCCAGATGTATTAATAGGATGTGTAGGTGGAGGAAGCAATTTCGGCGGATTTGTATATCCATTTATTGGAGCAAAAAAAAGCAAGAAGTACATAGCTGTGGGGGCTGCTGAAATACCAAAGTTTAGCACTGGGAGATATGAATATGATTACCCAGATACCGCTGGCCTTTTACCCCTTGTAAAGATGATAACTCTAGGAAAGGATTATGTGCCACCACCGATATATGCTGGAGGATTGAGATATCACGGAGTTGCACCCTCTTTAAGTTTGCTTATTAAAGAGAAAATTATTGAGTGGAGAGAATATACGGAGGAGCAAATATATGAAGCAGCAAAAATATTTATGAAAACTCAAGGGATTGTGCCGGCCCCAGAATCTGCACACGCAATTAAAGCAGTAATTGACGAAGCTTTAGTTGCTAAGAAAAATAACGAGAAAAAAGTAATTGTATTCAACTTAAGCGGACATGGTTTACTAGATCTTGGAAATTACGATTCAATTAGGCAAAGGGTTGGGAAATGAGAAGGATGTTAGTAACATATATGACATTAGGATATCCAAACTTAGATACTTTTTATCAGTTTATAGAGAAAAGCGTCGAATTTGGTACCGATATTTTGGAAATTGGCTTACCGCCTAAATACGCAAAATATGACGGCCCAGTAATAAGAAGAAGCTATAGTGCTGTAACAAGTTGGTTAAAAGATTATGTATCTCCATTGAAGGAAGTTAGGAAAAGGGTTGATGTTCCAATTGTTATTTTAACTTATTTAGAAGACTATTTACCCAATTTAGATTCATTCTTAACTACTCTGCATGAAATAGGAATAGACGGGGTTCTTTTCCCCGATTTATTAATAGACTTTATTGATGATTACGAGACTTACGTTTCTAAAATAAAAGAAAAGGGATTGAAAGCGGTATTGTTTACTGGTCCTTCATTGCCAGATAGCTTAATTATGAAAGTATCAAAAATTTCAGATTTATTCTTATACTATGGAGTTAGACCTACTACTGGCGTATTAATACCGGTTAGTGTAGATTCTCTCATAGTAAGAGTAAGAAATCTCGTTCAAAACAAATTAGTTGTTGGATTTGGATTGCACGACTTTAACGATATGAGAAAAGCTCTAAGTGCTGGTGCAGATGGCGTAGCTATAGGGACAATTTTCATAGAAGAAATAGAGAAAAACGGTCTTCAATCTGCATTACAGCTTGTCAAAACTATAAGGGGGATCCTTGATGAGTATAGTTGATTTGCTAAGAAAGATTGTTAGAAGGGAAAACTTGTCAGAAGAGGAAGCAAAAAGCGTTGCAAATGCTATGATAAAAGGCGAAATCCCCGAAATTCTAAGTGCAGGAATTTTAGTTGGTTTGGCAACAAAAAATGAAAGCGTAGAAGAAATTGTAGGTTTTGCTAAGGCAATGAGGGATAACTGCATTCATATTAATTTCCCTAACGCATTAGACACTGCAGGAACTGGAGGAGATGGCTTTAATACACTAAATGTAAGTACTGCTGTAGCCCTATTAATAAGCCAAGTTTTTCCAGTAGCAAAACATGGAAATAGGGCTGTGAGCGGAAAATCTGGGAGTGCAGATGTATTAGAAGCTTTAGGCTATAACATAAATGTAAAGCCAGAAGTTGCAGAAAAGCTATTGAAAGAGCGTAATTTCGTTTTCCTTTTCGCTCAACTTTATCATCCAGCAATGAAAAATGTGGCTAACGTAAGAAGAACATTAGGTATTCGCACAATTTTTAACATTTTAGGTCCTTTAACAAACCCAGCATTCACAAGGTATCAAATGATAGGGGTGTTCTCTAAGGACTTTTTGCCTAAATTAGCTGAAGCGGTAATTAAACTTGGCTATGAAAGAGTAATTTTATATAATGGCTATCCCTCTTTAGATGAAATTTCTCCTCAAGGAGAAACACATATATATGAAATCCAAAGAGGGAAAATAGATAGCTATATAATTTCTATCAAGGACTTTGGATTAAGAGAAGAGATTCCAATTACTAAGCTTATGGTAGAGGACGCTACTTCCTCTGCAATAAGAATTCTGAAAGCGTTTAAAGGAAAGGATGAGGAGGCAAGGAAGTTTATAGGAATTAACACAGCCATGGGATTGTACTTAATTGGGAAAGTTAAAGACCTCGTAGACGGTTATGAATACGCATTACAACTAATGGATAATGGAATTTCGCATGTTAAGTCAATAGTAGAGAGCAACGGCGATGTAGATAAGTTCATGAAATTGGTGTCGTTAATTGATTAAGATAAAGTTTTGCGGAATTTCTCATGTAGAAGATGCAATAATAGCATCTAAATATGCTGACTTTATTGGCATTATAACAGATCCTATAAGTCCTAGGTTTGTCAAACCAGAGTTCATTGAAATAGTTAAGCCGCTTGTGAATAAGCCAATAGTTAATGTTAAGGTAAATGGTAAAATAGAGGATATTGTGAAGGAGGCAAGTGCAGATTATGTTCAAATTCATAGGGTTCTAACTCCAGAAGAGCTTGAGACCACTCTTTCTTATGGAGAAAAGAAGTTCATCCTTTATGTTCCTTCTTCACTTAAGTACGAGGGTTATTTTGAGCTAATAGTGAAGAAAACAAATCATATGATACTTATTGATTCAGAAAAGAAGGGAGAGAAAGTAAATCTTGAGGTGGCAAAAAAGTGGGTTAAAGAGTACGAAAAGGTAGGGATAGGAGGGGGTATAACGCCAGAAAATGTGGAAGAGTTTCTGAATTTAGATCCTTATTGGCTAGATATATCATCTGGAATTGAGAAGTTTAAGTCCAAAAAAGATCCTGCCAAGATGATTAAAATTGCAGAAAAGGTGAAACCATGGATGTTTACCCAATAACTGCTTTTGCTCAGCCTTATGAGGTTTTTAAATGCATAGAAGAGGAAGAAAACATAGCTGCGTTGCTTGAAAGTGGTTCTGGCCCTCAACATAAAGCTAGATATAGCATAATAGCCTGGGGCAAAAAGGGATATTTAAGAATTCAAGGCAATTCATCTTATGGAGATATATCAGAGTCTTTCTATGATCCTGTGGAAGTCCTTCAAAAGTTTCTTAGCAAAGCCCCTCAACTTAGTTTGCCGGGCAAATTTAAAGGAGGAGTTATTGGTTATGTAGGTTACGACGCTGTTAGGTATTGGGAGGCTATAAAAGATTTGAAACCTATTGCAGAGGATTGGCCACAAATGGAATTTTTCATCCCAGAAAATGTAATAATTTATGATCACGTTGAAGGAAAAGTTTATGTTGAGGGAGATTTACCTAAGATTTCATCATGTTCTGATATTGGCAATGTGAAGTTCGAATTTGAAATGGAGTCTTTAGGTAAAACGGAATTTGAAAAATCGGTTTCGGACATATTGGATTACATAAAAAATGGCTATGCTTTCCAAGTAGTAATTTCTAGATTTTTAAGGTATAGTTATAAGGGTGATTTAATGAATTTCTATTATAATTTAAGAAAAATTAATCCTTCCCCCTATATGTATTATCTTAAATTTTACGATAGACAGTTAATAGGCTCTAGCCCAGAGACTTTATTTAGCTTACAAGGTGGAATAGTAGAGACTTATCCAATAGCAGGCTCTAGGCCTAGAGGTTCTACTCCAGAAGAGGATTTGGCATTAGAAAAAGAGCTATTATCTTCTGAGAAAGAAAGGGCAGAACATATAATGCTAGTTGACCTTGCAAGGAATGATATAGGAAAAGTTTGTTATATGGGGTCTGTTAAAGTGCCAGAGTTTATGTATATCGAAAAATATAGCCATGTTCAACACATTGTAAGTAAAGTGGTTGGCACATTAAGGAGGAATAAAGACGCTTTTGACGTTCTTAAGGCAGTTTTCCCTGCAGGCACAGTAAGTGGTGCTCCAAAGCCAATGGCAATGAACATAATTGAGTTATTAGAACCTTACAAAAGGGGACCTTATGCTGGTGGAGTTGGCTTTATATCATCTAATGGTGATGCAGAGTTTGCTATTGCAATTCGTAGCGCTTTCGTTAATAAAGATCTATTTAGAATTCAAGCGGGAGCAGGAATTGTTTATGATTCTATTCCAGAGATGGAATATTATGAGACAGAACATAAAATGAGGGCTTTAAAAGTTGCAATGGGTGTTGCGTAATGGACTTAACCTTGATTATTGACAATTATGACAGTTTTGTTTATAACATTGCTCAAATAGTTGGCGAATTAGGAAGTTACCCAATTGTAATAAGGAATGATGAGATCACAGTTAAAGGAGTAGAGAGAATAAATCCAGATAGAATAATAATTTCCCCTGGGCCAGGATCACCAGATAAAAAGGAAGATATTGGAATAGTAATAGACGTAATAAAACAATTGGGAAAGAGAATTCCAATTTTAGGTATATGTTTAGGACATCAAGCTATTGGCTATGCTTTTGGGGCAAAAATTAGAAAAGCTAAGAAAGTGTTTCACGGCAAAATAAGCAAAATTGAAGTTGTTAGTAATTCAATACTTTATGACGGTCTTCCAAGGCAATTTGAAGCCACAAGATATCATAGCCTAGTAATAGATGATGTGAAAGATCCCTTAATAGTAGATGCATACTCTCTAGAGGATAGAGAAATCATGGGGGTTCATCATGCCGAACTAAGGATATATGGAGTGCAATTTCATCCAGAGAGTGTTGGCACGCCATTAGGGAGAAGAATCCTTTATAATTTCCTAAATAAAGTGTAATTAGATGCCACGCTTTTTAGAGGGCTGGCTAGCTGACGTTGTGAACTTATCACTAACAAGAGAAAGGGTTAGAAAAGTAAGAGAAAGACCTATTTATTCTCTTTCTAGATTTATAAGGGCTGTTAAAGATAAAAGAAACGCAATAATTGCCGAATTCAAAAGAAGATCCCCTTCTGGCTTAAACGAGGATAGAGATGTAATCCAATATGCTAAGTTCATGGAAGAGAATGGAGCAGTTGGAATAAGTGTATTAACCGAGGAAAAGTACTTTGGAGGAAGTTATTCTGATTTAGAAAAAGTTGCAAATACAGTTAAAATCCCAGTTTTGATGAAAGACTTTATAGTTACTGAAAGGCAAATTGATAATGCATACAATCTGGGTGCAGACGCAGTTCTTTTAATTGTTAAAATATTAACAGAAAAAGAGCTTGTAGATTTATATAATTATGCAAAATCATTAGGGCTTGAAGCAATTGTTGAGGTAACAGATGAGAAAGACCTTAGAATAGCTTTAAGGCACGATTTCAAAATTATAGGTGTAAATGCAAGGAATTTAAGTTCTCTAGAGATTGACTTACAGCGCGCTAAAAACCTTCTTAAGTCAATACCAAAAGACATCATTAAAGTAGCTGAGAGTGGGATAAAAACGAGAGAGGACATTATGCAACTGAAAGAAGCTGGAGCTGACGCTTTTCTCATTGGTACAACCTTAATGAAAGACCCAAACAAAATTAAGGAGCTAATATAATTTTTTCATAATGTCAATAGATCAATTTTCATTTTCGGCAAATAGTATAACTGGGGAGTCAACATTAATATATCAAGACTATGCAAGGCAAGTACAAAAGACTAAAGGAATAAAGATAATCAATTTTGGAATAGGACAACCAGATCTGCCGACTTTTAAAAGAATTAGGGAAGCTGCAAAAAAAGCATTAGATGAGGGATTTACAGCATATACTTCTGCCTATGGAATTGATGAATTAAGGCAAAAAATAGCTGACTATCTGAGTAGTAAATATGATAAGGTGAAAAAGGAAGAAGTAATTGTAACGCCAGGGGCAAAAACAGCCCTTTATTTAGCATTTCTCCTTTATATTAATCCTGGCGACGAGGTAATACTGTTTGATCCTTCTTTCTATTCTTATGCTGAGGTAGTTAAAATGTTAGGAGGGGTTCCAGTTTATGTAAAAATGAAGTTTAATGAAAGTACAGGATTTTCCCTTAACTTATCTGATGTAGAGTCTAAAATAACTAAGAGAACTAAAATGATAGTATTAAACAATCCCCATAACCCTACTGGTATGGTTTTCGACCCAATAGAAATAGAGAAATTAATGCAAATAGCAAAAGAAAGGAATGTAATCCTTCTATCAGACGAGATTTATGACTATTTCATATATGAAGGGAAAATGAAGAGTGTGCTAGAAGACCCTGAGTGGAGAGATTACGTAATTTATGTTAACGGATTCAGCAAAACTTTCTCTATGACGGGTTGGAGATTGGGATATGTAGTTGCAAAAGAGAATGTTATAAAGAAAATGGCAGCGCTTGCAGCAAATATCTATACTTGTCCTACAAGTTTCGCTCAAAAGGGCGCAATTGAGGCATTTAATGCTTTTGATGAAGTTAAAGAAATGATAGCCTTATTTAAAAGAAGACGAGACGTAATGTACGAGGAGTTAAAGAAAATTAAAGGTATTCAAGTATATAAGAGCTCAGGTGCATTCTATATGTTTCCTTATGTTGGAGAGGTGCTCAGAAAAAGCAATCTTAGCGTTAAAGACTTTTCATTAAAGTTAATTGAGGAAAAGGGAGTGACTACAATTCCAGGCGAAGTATTTCCATTAGAAGTAGGAAAAGAATTTATCAGATTAAGCTTTGCTGTTAATGAAGATGATATAAGAGAAGGTATAAAAAGGATGAAAGAGTTTATTGAAATGTTGATGACACCCTGATAGAGTGAAAGGATGAACGGAACTCCCATGGGCTGACTATTTAATTAGCTCAGCCTTAATTTCTGTACTTTCTTCATACTCTATTTTTTCAATCTTCAAGGTTTTCTTTAGATCTTCTTCAATACTCTTAATAGTTTCTATGTAGTCCTTAGGTCCTTTAAGTTTAACACTTATCATCACTGGTATAGGAATTCTGTTTTGAATCTTTAATGTTCTTATTGCTGAGGTTGTAGCTTTAATGTATTTTCCTAAAGTATCAATCTTTGGATCTTCTGGTATATCATCTACATTTGGCAAAGATTCTAAAAGTATAGACATTTTGTCTCCATAGAGCCTCTCATACATTTCTTCAGTTATGTGTGGAGCTATTGGGTGAAGCAAAATCAGCAAATCTTTGAATATTCTACTCAGTGTATATAAGGCTGACTTATCTTCTTCGAATAGCCTATGTTTAATTAACTCTAAGTATTCGTCAGCAACAGTCTCCCAGAAATATGAATATAAAGACTCTACAACTACATAGAAGTCATATGAGTTATAAGCCTCTATTGCTTTCTTTACAAATCTCTTATGCTCTTGCAAAATCCATTGATCAATTGGGTGAAGAATATCTGGTTTTTCAAACTTCTTTTTCCCTATGAATGGATATGAAAGTCTTCCTGCATTCCATAGCTTTTGTAATAATAATTTCTTTCCTCTTACAGTTTCCCACTTGAATGGGAAATCGTCTCCTATTCTTGCATCAAGCAAGGTTAATCTAATTGCATCAGCGCCAAACTCATCAATTCTATCTAACGGATTTACAACATTACCCTTGCTTTTGCTCATTCTTGTTCCATCAGGGCCTAAAACTTGGCCATTTATTAAAACCTCTTTAAACGGTATATCACCGGTGAGCATTAACGTTCTAAAGAATGTGTAGAATAGCCACGTTCTAATTATGTCAGTCCCTTGAAGCCTTAAGGAAGCTGGGAATGTCTTCTTAAACTTTTCCTTATCTGTGTAAAATCCAGTAAGATAGATTACTGTTACACTTGAATCTATCCATACGTCTGCCACATCAGTAACTGGCTTTAATGGAAGTCCACAATATGGGCATTTCTCATATGGGGGTTTGGCCTTTGTTGGATCTATAGGTAAGTCCTCTTCTCTAGCTGGGATTAAATGATTATTATCACAATACCAGAATGGCAAAGGAGTGCCATAAACTCTTTGCCTACTTATGTTCCAATCCCACTCAAGGCTCTTTATCCAATCTTCTAAGTAATATGACATTCTAGCTGGAATAAACTTCATTTTCTTATATTCTTCCAATAATTTGTCCTTGAATTGCAAAGTCTTTATGTATATTTGCTTTTTGACAAGAAACTCTATTGGAGATAAGCAGTCACTCCTCTCTGTATGTGAAAGCACATTATGCTTGATCTTCTCAACTTTAACTAGATAACCTTTTTCTTTCAGCAATTCAATCATTTTCTTTCTAGCATCTTCCACCTTCAATCCGTCAAGGATTCCATTAGTGTTCTTCATTCTACCTTTTTCATCAATTAGCTCTGTTACTGGCAAGTTGTACTTTAATTGCCATTTAATGTCTTGTGGATCACCATAAGTGCTTATCATTACTGCTCCAGTTCCAAATTCTTTTTCTACTGCCTCATCAGCTATTATCTTTACTTCCTTATTGAAAATGGGGACTATAGCAATTTTCCCTATTAAGTTCTTATATCTTTCATCTTCTGGATGAATAGCTACTGCTTGTGTAGCCCCTAAAAGTTCTGGTCTTGTTGTTGCAATAATTATTTCTCCTCCATCTTTTAACGGGAATTTAATATAAGCAAGAATGCCTTCTTTTTCGAGATATCCAACTTCACTTTGTGCTAATGCAGTTTCGCATTTGGGACACCAATATACTGGGCCTTCTTTTAGCTCTATTAAACCCATTTTATACATGTCTATCAGACTTTTTTGTATTACTTTTCTATAACTAGATTCGTAAGTCTTATATTCATATCTTTCCCATTCTGGTCTATAGCCTAATCTTATCATTGCCTCTTTCATTTTACTTATCATATCGTTTGTCCATTCAATACATTTCTGTAAGAATAGCTCTCTATTATCTTTTGGTATTCTAAGTTTATATTGCACTTTTAGCTCTGTTGGCAATCCTTGTGTATCCCATCCTTGTGGTAAAAGCACGTTATAACCTTGTAGCCTCTTGAATCTTGCAATTGTGTCTGCAATTGTAACCCAATATGCATGACCCATGTGAAGTTCTCCACTAGTAAAAGGTGGAGGGGTATCTATTACAAATACGGGTGACTTATCATCTTCATCTTTGAATCTAAATACTTTTTCCCAATATTCTTTAGATAGCCATCTTTTTTGCCACTTTAACTCTATTTCTTTTGGGTCATAATGTTTAGGCCATTCCTCCATCTTTTTATTAATCTCTTCTTGGGATAACAATAACTAAATCACCTTAGCACTAATTTATTAGGATATGATTTAAAAAGCATTTAAAATGATAAAAATAGCAATTTTAGGTGGAGGAGTATCTGGTTCGCTTCTGTCCTACTTGATCAAAACTAGAACAAATTTCGACGTAAAATTATTTGACATAAGGGAAAAATATGTAAAACCTTGTGGAGATATAGTCCCAAATGTTTACTCCCCTCCGGTACCCTGGGATGTAAAATTTAGAATAAAAAGGTTTGCGTTTTACCTTGATGGCGAATTAATGAATGAGATTGAATATAGAAATACTAAGTGGCTAGTAATAGATAAATGGGGATGGATAAATAAGATGAGGGAAAGAGTTGGTGTAACTCACGTTTCGCTTTTTAACAAAAAAGACTTTGATTACGTAATAGATGCTAAAGGCCCTTATGATATGGATAGGGAAGTTGTTTATACAACCAGAGCTTTAATTAGAACAAACAGATTTGATGACATTGCAATATTTGAGTTTAATACTAGATACACAGGATTTTATTGGGTTTTCCCTAGTGAAGAAGGAATATTAAACGTAGGTGCCGGATTTTTAGAACATAAGAACTCTAAAGAACTAGTCCTTAGCTATATAAAAGAAAAATACAAAGACGCTCAAATTCTAGATATAAGAGGTGCCCCTATATCTGTTTCCCCTATTAAGGACAAAAGGTTTAAAATAGGTGAAGCCAGAGGGCTAGTTTTTCCATTAAGTGGCGAAGGGATAAGACCTTCTGCTATATCAGCAGAAGTAGCTTTTGAAGCCTTGTATAAGGAGAAGGACTTTGAGTTTTATATGGACGAATATCTTAAGAAATTGTATAACGCAATTAATATTCAACATTTGTTGCTCAAACTTTATCGCAATTCTTCCCTTTCCTTGAGAAAAACGCTCTTGAGGGTTCTCTTTAAGAGCGATATACTTATAGATGCATACTTAGAAGATAAAATAACTTTAGAGGGAATTTTGGAATCTGCGAGGTTCATCAAAAATGGAATTATACGTTGAGAATAGTAAAAGTAAATCTGGAAAGCACGCTATTAGGACATTAATTTATTTAGTTGAAGGCAATAATATAATAGAATATAAGCAGTTTAAAATAAAAAGGAAAGTTAAAGGAATTTATAGTGTAGGAGAGGCTGAAGTAATAGATTTACCTAACGATAAAACATTTGTTTATATATCTTTAGTGAAGACGATTAAAAATCAAGTAAAGGGAAAGGTAATTGTTTATTCAAAAGGAGAAGAGAAATTAAGAATGAATTATAGAAAATTAAAATTAAAGTTAATTAGTGGAGATAAAAGCTACGCAGAGCTTGTGAAAACGATTTTTGAAAGATTAAACATCCCCATAAAGAGAATAAATCTTAAAGAGGTAAAATGATGTTTAGGGTCGAATTCGCCCTTCTAAGCCCAGACCCTTTTAATGTATCAAGGTTGCCTTATGCAATAGAAAGCATCGAGAAAGAGCTTCACGATATTTGCACTCCTATTAAGGTAGGAGCGTCAGTTATGTGTTCACCATCAAAAGACTCTCTGGTAGTTGTTTATACCGCATTTAATGAGAATAAGCAATTAAGTGTTTATATAAGAGTTGAATCTTTAGACGCCCAAACGCTAATTCAAATAGTTGATAAAATAAATAAGAAAATAAGGCAAGAAGGTTATGTAATGACTTTATCTAGAACTTTTTCCAACTCTGTGTAAATTTCCTCAAAATTAGAAATTTGAGTATTAAGCTTTAAAACTACGTTACAAAGGTAAATGTGAAGTCTAGTTTTACAGAAAATTAGCTTTAGCAAAGTAAATTTATCTGTAGAGTAATTTACATCTACGTATGCTATCTTATTATTTACAAAGTTCAATTTATTTACAAAATCTTTTTTATTATCAACAATAAAGTCTGTGTCTATGTAGACTAAAGAATCATCAAATATAGTAACTTGTTTATTATTTACCAAAAATTTCTTTATGTTCATATTACTGGCACTAACTCAGTGCCACAATATGGGCATTTATGCTTTAGCCCTCTTGCATCAGCTTCACAGAAATATGCATTATATTTCTTTTCGCATTTAGGGCATTTGTATACCAGATCAGTACCTATTTTTAGCTTTCTATTGCAAATTCTACATCTTACTGTAAACCATCCACTATGCCCATAAGCGTTGGAACCTCTTATTCTAATGCTCATGGTTAGAAAATGAAGTAATGAGATATTTATATTTAACGTAAAGGATGAAGTTATACTGCTCTTTTCAAAAAGCGGATTTAATTAGTTCTTTTGTTTTATAATATTTGGGTTAGGTTGAAAGCTATAGCTGAATATTTTAAGGGCGAAGAAGTACAATTATATCCCGGTATTATAGGCATAAAGGTTAATAAGATTGGAGAAGAAGAAATAGACTTAAAAACGGAAGATGAGATAGAAAATTTAAAATTAAAAGAGGGAATTGTTTACGTTCATAATTCTGCTCCTCTTTTAGTGCAAGGAGTTACAGCTCAATATGTACTTCCTAAGCCATTAAAATTATTAAGGATAGGTGTGCCAAAATCCCTTGACAACCCAGAGCAAGTTTCTATGGATTATATTACATTCTTTGATAAAGATTATGTTCTAATAGGGATAGATGTAACAGATAATTTCGATAAACCATTCTTGGTTTTAGAATTCGATGAAGGCTTTACAAAAATTATTCTAAAAGATGAGCTTAAGGCCAAGGCTAAAAAAGCGAAGGCAAAGAAAGAAAAAGCAAAGAAAAGTAAGAGGAAGAAGAAAAGTGCTAAGAGATCTAGTGGAAAACAAAAAACTAAGAGCAAGAGTTCTGGAAAGGGCTGAAGAGTTCAAATTGAACAATAGAGCTGGAGAGGAAGTCTGGTTTAGAGAATTAATTTTATGTATTTTAACATCTAATAGTTCTTTTATATCTGCATATAAAGCTCTTAATTATATTTTTGACGATTTATTGCATTTAGATCAAGAGCAAATCAGCAAAAGACTGCGTGAAGCAGGTTACAGGTTTTACAATTTAAAATCAAAATATATCTATAAAGCTAAACAATGGTATGGGCAATTAAAAGATAAAATAAAGAAAATAGCCGATGAATCGCAAGATGAAGCTAGAGAATATATAGTAGAAAATATATATGGATTGGGGTTAAAAGAAGCAAGTCACTTTCTAAGAAATGTAGGCTATTTCGACTTAGCAATAATAGATAGGCATATATTAAGGTTTCTAAATCAAATAGGATCTGGCAATTTAAAACTTAAAAATAAAAAGGACTACTATTTAGGTGAAAGTATATTAAAGTCTATTGCTTCAAATTTAAATGTTCAAGTTGGCTTGTTGGATTTGTTTATATTTTTTAAACAGACTAATACAATCGTAAAGTAGAATAAAAAAATATAAAAGTCAGTAATAGATGGATAACATGAGTTAAAAATGAATACGAATAAATTGTTCAAAACTCTTTACAAGATAAATAACATATTCTATTATAATTCTATTTCTTCTCTCTTCTCCTTCTCATCATCATCATCCTCATGTTAAACTTCTTCTTTAATAATCAAAAAGGGGTGCACTATACATGGCTCTGTACACTATAAAGGCCTTAATAACCGATCCCGTCGACGATATATTAATTCAAACTCTAAAAGATAAGGGAGTTCAAGTAGATTATATACCAGATTTAGGCAGAGAGGAGTTACTTAATATAATACCTAACTATGACATAATAGTAGTAAGAAGCAGAACAAAAGTAGATAAAGAAGTTATTGAAAGAGGAAAGAGGCTAAAGATTATAGCTAGGGCAGGAATCGGCTTAGACAATATAGATACTGAAGAAGCAGAAAAAAGAAATATAAAAATTGTGTATGCACCAGGAGCATCTACAGATTCTGCTGCAGAATTAACAATTGGTTTGATGATTGCTGCTGCAAGGAAAATGTATACGTCAATGAATTTAGCGAAATCTGGAATCTTTAAGAAAGTTGAAGGGCTTGAATTATCTGGCAAAACTCTTGGAATAATTGGCTTTGGAAGAATAGGGACAAAAGTTAGTATTATAGCTAATGCGATGGGAATGAGGGTATTAGCTTATGATATCTTAGATATTAGGGAAAAAGCGGAAAAAGTTGGTGCTAAGGCTGTAACTTTAGAGGAACTTCTGAAGGAGTCCGATGTAATAAGCTTGCATGTAACAGTTGGTAAAGATGCTAAGCCAATATTAGATTATCCTCAGTTTGAAATTATGAAAGATAACGTAATTATTGTAAATACTAGTAGAGCTGTTGCAGTAAATGGCAAAGCTTTGCTAGAGTATATTAAAAAAGGCAAAATCTATGCTTATGCTACAGATGTATTTTGGAATGAACCGCCAAAAGAAGAATGGGAATTAGAATTGCTTAAACATGAAAGAGTAATAGTTACTACCCATATTGGTGCTCAAACAAAGGAGGCACAGAAAAGAGTTGCGCAAGTTACTGCGCAGAACCTAGTTAATGCTATGAGAGAGTTGGGGATGATTTAAAATGATGCTAATTCCTGGCCCAGTAGAAGTACCAAAAAGCGTAAGAGAAGCATCCACTTTAGTAATAAATCACAGAAGTGAGAAATTCAGAGAAATTGTAACTAGGCTAGAAAGCTTAATGAGGAAACATTTTAGTGCTAGTAGAGTTGCCCTCCTTACTGGTTCTGGAACACTAGCAGTAGAAGCAATGGTTTACTCACTTACAAAGCCTAATGAAAAAGTGATAACATTTCCTTATGGAGAATTTGGAAGAAGACTAGCAGAATCTCTAAAAAGAAGAGGAACAAATGTTAAGGTATATGAGAAAAGCATAGGAGAAATGCCTTCAGTTGAAGAGATAAAAATAGCTTTAGATGAAAATAAAGATGCAACTGCAGTTGCAATAGTTCATAACGAAACAAGCTCCGGTATGGCTTTCAGAAACTTAGAAGAGATTGTGAATATTGTTAAGAAAAGAGGTTTAAAACTTCTCGTAGACTCGGTATCTGGCTTTGCTGCCTATAAAATTCTTGTAAATGAATGGAAAATAGATGCAGTAGCCACAGCAAGTCAAAAAGCTTTAGCCTCAGTACCTGGAATGGCATTTGTTGCCTTATCTGAAGAAGCTGTAAATGAGTTAGTCACAGAGTCTTTACCTTCATATCTTGATATATCACTTCATTTAAAGTTCCAAGACAAAGGCGAAACCCCCTTCACCCCATCTGTTGGTGTATTTAACTCTTCATTAAGGGCTGCCGAGCTGTTGGATTTAGAAGGAATAGAAAATAGATGGAAAAGACATGAGGCTTGTGCCAGGTTTGTAAGAGAGGTGCTGTCTTCGTATGGTTTTTCGCTTTTTGGCAATGAAATGAACTTCTCAAATACAGTAGTTGCTGGTGTTCCTCCAATTCCAGATTATAGAAAGAAGCTAAAAGAATTTAACATAGAAATATCAGGAGGAATAGGAGAGCTGAAGGACAAAATTGTAAGATTCGGATTAATGGGTGTAGTTGATGATAGAGCAGTAAATAAACTGTTAGATGTTACAGCAAAGATATTAAATAAAAAGTATGATTTCACCCCACCTAAAGAGTGCAAATTACCAGAAATATTACAAAAAGAAGTGGAATGGAGTTAATCTTATTTAAAACACTAAGAAGTGAATATTTGTGAGCAACAGCAGTATAAGTAAAATTAATAAAATTTTTGAGGAAAGTTGGAAAAATAGGCTTACTAAATATGAAATAGCAAGAATTATAAGCGCTAGGGCTTTACAGCTTGCAATGGGAGCTTCTCCTTTAATTGACACTAATAATCTCCCATATAATGATGTAATAAGCATTGCAGAAGAAGAGTTAAGGCGTGGAGTTTTACCAATAACTGTAAGAAGGGTTTATCCTAATGGTAAAGTAGAGCTGGTCTCTGTTAGAAAGATAGAAGCTAAATAACATGATTTGTGAGCCTAAAAATTACGTTTTGATTATAGCTGAGAAGAGCAAGGCAGCTAAAAAAATTGCGGAGGCACTATCTGAAAGACCAACAATTTGCAAAAAATACTCAGTTAATTATTGGGTTGTTAACTACAAAGGAAGAATTAACGTTATTGCCCCAGCTGCAGGCCACTTATTTAGCCTTTATGGAGATGACTCTTTTCCAGTTTTTTCAATGGAATGGAGGCCTTTATGGGAAATTGATGAAACCGCAAAGTATACGAAAAAATATTATCTTCTTTTACGTTCATTATCGCAGAACGCCATAGAATATATAAATGCATGTGATTATGATATTGAAGGCTCAGTAATAGGCTATATGATAATAAGGTTCTTTGGCGATTTGAAAAGAGCAAAAAGAATGAAGTTTTCTGCTTTAACAAAATCTGACATACTGAAAGCCTATGCTAATTTGTCCCCACTTGATTATAATATGATAAATGCAGGGATAGCCAGGCATAAGGTAGATTGGCTTTGGGGGATTAATATAAGTAGGGCTTTGATGTTAGCAGTTAAGTCAATTAGCAACAAAAGAGTGATTTTAAGTGCAGGAAGAGTTCAGAGTCCAACATTAATTCATGTAGTAGATAATGAGATTTTAAGGGAGCAATACGTGCCTTTACCCATTTACAAAATTAATGTAAAAATGACAGTTGGAAGTCAAGCTATCAGCTTTACTTTAGATAAAACTTTTGACAATAAAGAGGACGCTCAATTTTTTGCTAACAAAATTAAAAGTCTGAGAGCTTTTGTTAAAACAGTTAAATTTGAAGAGAAACTTCTGACAAGGCCTCCTCCATTTAACTTAGGAGATTTACAAGTAGAGGCGGGAAAGATTCTCGGATACTCTCCATATTACGTAGAAAGGTTGGCTGAAGAACTATATCTTGATGGACTAATTAGTTATCCAAGAACAAATAGCCAGAAAATTCCCCCCTCAGTTAATATTAGTGAGATTGTTAACGGCTTAGAAAGGGATTTCGCTCAGCTGGTTAAAGTCTTAAGAAACATAACAAAAGGGGAATATATAGTTAGGCAGGGAAGTAAAGATGATCCTGCACATCCAGCTATATATCCTACTGGGAGTAAAATACAAGGAAAACTCCCTTTACAGCAATACAAGTTGTATGAATTAATTACAAGGAGGTTTTTGGCCAGTATATCAAAAGATGCCGTAGTTCAAACTCAAAGAGTCACAGTAGAATTAAAAGGAATTAGTGAACAAGAAATAACTAGACAAAAAGTTAAGTTCAAAGGATGGTTGTTACTCTATCCTTATTATGAAATAGAAGATGAAGAATTTTTAAATGTGAAAGAAGGAGAGGAAGTAAAAATAGAGTCTGTAACAATTAAAATGACTTTAACAAAGCCAACAATAAAAAGATATAATAAAGTGCAGTTGCTTAAGTGGATGGAAGATTCAAAATTAGGGACAGAAGCTACAAGGGGTAGAATTATTGAAACTTTGTTTGATAGGAAATACCTTGTGCAAAAAAGGGGATATATTTACCCTACGCCTCTAGGAATAGTAGTGGTAGAAATTTTGAAGGACTATTTTAAGGATATAACAAGTGTAGAGCTCACCTCAAAAATGGAAGAGAAATTAGAAAGTATAATAGAAGGAAAGATCACTGTAGATGATGTGGTAAAGGAAACTACTTTTATACTTTCCAATTACTTGAAAAACTATGAGAAAGTTAAAGATAAAATAGGTATTAAACTCTCTGAAATATTGGGTTTGAAGAATTATGAAAAGTGCAAGTTCTGCGAACTGAAGGCCGAGTATAATGGCTTGTGTAAATATCATTATGAAGCCTTAATTAAGCTAAAAGAGGCAATAGGAATATGGAAGAGAAGAACGAAAATGGATGAAAAGACAATTTTGAAAAAAATTTATACTTCTAAGTCCACTGGGAAGTATGTAAAAGACGTTATTTCATTGATGATGTGAGTCATGCCAGCTTGATTGGTGATAGCAACTCTGGGGTAGCTGATTATAAAGCCTTAAACTTCTCATGCCAAGCTTCATAAGCCTTAATCATTTCTGGGGTAACACTTGGCTTCCTTATTTTTAAGACTTCAAGGAAATCTTCCATTGTCACTGGTCTTGGCTCATTTAAGTTGTTTTCAAACATTTCTTTAATAACCCTTATATGCGCAGCTTGTACAATATCCTTAATATCGCTTGCTGTATAACCTTCAGTCAGTTCTGCAAGCTTATTTAGATCCACATTTTCCATCTTTATTTTTGAAGTGTAGTATTGAAGCAAGGCCAGTCTCTGTTTGTAATCTGGCAACCTCACGTATATTCTCTTCTGGAATCTTCTAAGGAATGGCTCATCTAATCTCCAAGGTTTATTTGTAGCCCCGATAACATACACTTTGTAGTTCTCAGATTTATCTTGCAACCCATCCATTTCCTTTAAGAACTGATTTCTAACCCTTACTTCTCCTCCATTTTCACTGTTATATACGCCAAGCAAAGCGTCTATTTCATCAATAAATATTATTACTGGTTTTCCTTCTTTTTTGCTTATTTCTCTTGCTTTATTAAACACTTTTGCAACGTTCTTTTCAGCCTCTCCAAGCCATTTTGACATTATTGATGCAGCATCAACTTGAATAAAATAAGAATCGATTTCATTTGCCACAGCCGCAGCAATCATAGTCTTTCCATTGCCAGGAGGGCCATAAAGTAAAATTCCTCTAGGCCATCCTAATGGGAATAGATCTGGTCTTTTAGTTGGGTAAATTATTGCCTCTTTTAATGCTTCCTTTACATCATCTAATCCAATTATATCTTTGAATGAAACTTTGGGTTTTTCCTTTACAATTAAATCATCAATATCAATTTGTTTAGATTCTCCTCCAGTTGCTGGTAATGCCTCTTTTAATACCTCTATCCTCTTTTTGTACTCATTAATCATTTGATGATAAACCTTATTAGAGGGGGAATCTGGATAAAGTGCTATTAGTTGAGAGAGAATTTCTATTGCTTTTTTGTAATTATTTATTGCTTCCTCAGCATTTCCTTCTTTATCTGCTTTAACAGCGTTAATTGCGTATTTCCTAGCCATTTCCTCCAACATTAACTGGGCAGTCATTCATGCTATCCCTCCAAAGTTACTAATCCTTTCTCTGCTAATGACTTCAATAAATTGAGTACTTCCTCTTTATCTATATTATATAATTTAGAGAAGTGTTCAACGTCTAGGAAGCCACCAGTTTGCCTTATGTAATCTAATAAATCATCCTCAGTAACTTTCTTCTTTTGTTGCTTATTCTCAATTTTTACTTCAATCTTCGGTGTTTCAGTTGGTGGATATGGCAGTTCTGGCAATAATTCCTTTAATTTGTTTTCAGCCATCTTCTTAGTTTCATTTAATATCTTTTGTGCTTCTTCATCTATTACAGTAGGAACTACACTCTTTTCGCTTAACACTCCAGTTTCTATTGCAATACTATTTACACTACTTAAGATAGAATCCAATGCCATAGCAACTTCTGGTGAAACCCCCCTTATTTGATCCTTTAACTGTTCTAATACTTTCATAATTGGCAATAAGACTAATGAGACTCCTTGAAGCTCTTTAACAGTATCTAGCTTTATTCTCACTTTTTCTATTGCTAGATAGGCAGTATAAATGATCTTTATAATTTTCCTAATATCGGATATTTCTTGAGCGTAAATTGTTGCTTTTGCCATATCACCTTCAATTTGCGCTCTAATGACTTTTTCATAGAGTTCTTTGTCTCGTTCTCGTAATCTCCTTATAGCCTCATCAAGCCTGTCTTGTTGGTCTTTTAGCTTCAAAGAAATGTCTATAATAACTTTACTTAACTGTGCCTTGCGCTTCCTATCATTGTTAAAAAGGGAGTAGAACTTATCAAACATACTATTTCACTAAATTGGCTACAAAGTATTTATTACCCTTACGGGTATTGGTACTGGTACTTCTGATTTATTACTATCGCTCTTTGCAGGCTGTTCTTGTGGGGCGGATAATGAGGGAGAAGGCTTAATATCTATTACCTCTTTATCTAGGCCATCCAATTTGTCTAGCGTCTTCTTTATGTCGTCTCTCTCTAGAGTATAACTCTCCTTTGCTTGCCTTAATACTTCCATAGAATTTTTATAAGCTATTTCTGGTATTTCGCCAGCTATATAGCTCATCTTTAATGATATTGTTACTTTATCAATCTTTGCTAGTTGATCTTCAATCTCATTTAGCCTATTCTTTAATTTATTCTTTAATCTAGCTTGTTCCTCTTTTGCCTTTAATAATTCTGCGTCAAGTTTTCTCTTCATATCATCATACATGCTTTTAGTAATTTCTTGCTTAGAGTATAGTTCCTCTAATGCCTTTTGCCTTCTCCTTATTTTATCCATGTAACTAAGTATTTTTATTGCATCGGTTTTCCAATCTGGTAATAAAACTATATTATCGCCATCTAATTTCACACTTTCTGGGTTTACAGTAACAAATGAGTTTCCATAGGAAATTTCAATCCCCGTTATTGTGCCGTCAATCTCAGTATATACATGAACTATGCTTCCTACCTCCCTTCCATATATATCTTTAATCTTTTGTCCAACAAATTTCGTCAATACATCAACTGAAATTGCCATGGTATTACTCCTCAAAACTATCAGCTCTATAGTAATACACTTAAAAGGGTTTGGGTACCTCAGAAGGTAGGGACTCAGCACCGATAAGCGCTTTTAACCATCATCATAGGCTAGGAAAATATTATGAAATAAAACTTAAAAAACTGTCACGAGTAAGCTATAGTTTACGATTTGATATGAGCTTACAAAATTTAGCTAACGTCACTTCTCAAATAGCACAAATGTTTCATTTCAATACATCGCCAATAGCTACAGCGTTAATAGTGTTAGGCATATCAATAATTTTCATGGTTATAATTGGGGCAATAATATATGGCTTAATTAAGGCATTCAAGGCATTGCCCAATATGCCAGTTAAGCAGTTCATATTGCTAATGCTCTTCTTAGCTATATTCATGATAATTGTTGGCGTCCTCTTACCTTAAAGTGAGATTTTTTTACCGTAATATTCTAATCCGTAATCTGTTTCTATTTCTAATAATCTGTTGTACTTGCTAGTTCTCTCTCCTCTTGCTGGGGCACCAGTTTTTATAAAATCGCTTTGCACACCAACAGCTAAATCAGCTACAAATGAATCTTCGGTCTCTCCACTTCTGTGGCTTACAACAACCTTAATTGAATTCTTCTTTGCAAGTTCTATGTATTCAAAAGTTTCTGATAAAGTTCCTATTTGATTTGGCTTAACTATAGTTCCTTTAGCAGAACTTTTTTCAATTCCCTTCTTTAAATACTCGACATTGGTTGTGAATAAATCATCGCCCGTAACTATGACATTCTTCAATTTTTGCTGTAAAATAGAAAATCTATCAAAGTCATTCTCGTTGAAGGGATCTTCTATATATAGTAATGGATATCTATTTGCTAATTGGATGTAGTAATCTATCATCTCATCTGGGGTGTATTTCTTGCCATCAATTTCGTAGTTTGTGCCGTCAAAGAAATCGCTCGCTGCAGCGTCAATACCCATTAATATCTTATCTTCATAACCAGAATTCTTGATTGCAGTATATACAAGGTCTAGGGCATCTTCGGTCTTTTGCAATGGTGGAGCAACTCCCCCTTCATCGCCTAGCATAGTATAAACTTTTCCATATCTCTCAGTGATTAGTCCCTTTAGGTTTTTATAAACTTCGTCAGCAGCAAATAATGCCTCACTGAATGTATCAAACTTAAGAGGAATTACAATAAACTCTTGAATTTTTAACTGGTTGCCAGCGTGCAAACCTCCGTTTAGTATATTTAATAAAGGTACTGGTAGGTACCTTACTCTTGGCCCTCCAATGTATTGAAAAGTTTCTAACCCTAACGCTTTTGCTGCAGTTTTTAATACTGCTATAGAAGTAGCAATAGTTGTATTTCCGCCTATTTTTGATTTATTCGGTGTTCCATCTATTTTAATTAACGTCTCATCAATTGCCAATTGATTTCTTACGTCAAAGTCCCTCAGAGAATCATTTATTATGCTATTAACCAACTCTACTGCTCTAGTTACTCCTCCGTCTGTATCCCTTAACTCTATAGCCTCTCTACTCCCCTTAGAAGCCCCTGCTGGTGCATCACCAGTTGCTGAAATGCCCCCATAAGTTTCTACTTTTACTCTTAATGTTTTGTTTCCTCTAGAATCAAGTATCTGATATCCCTTTATCTTTTTAATTCTAAAGAGGTCACTCATATAAAGTCCAATTCATATTTAGAGCAAGGATTAATATGTCATTCTGCTTATGCTTTTTACCGTTTGTAGTTTATGGCTTTCTTACTCCATTTTACGCAAAACTCCTTAAAGGTAAATTAAGTAATGAAAAAGGGTTTTATCTAGCCTGGACAACAGCCCCCTATCTCGTTTCATATTTTTATTCCCCTTTCCTTCTTTACCCTTTTCTTATCTTTTTTAACCTTATTGCGTACTTTTTTGCGTTAAAAATAAAGATAAATTTCTTAGTTGTAACCTTATTTGTAACAGCAATATTAGGACAATTAATTTATAGTCTTGTTTTTTAACATCAAATTATGCCTAAGAAAAAGCAAACTGACCCATATGTATGTCCTACATGCGGAGTAAGGGTGGAAAAGCCAGTAAAGACTTGGCAGTTAGTTTCTCCACTGCCAGATGCTTATGGAAGAATAACTATAACTGTTATGGGATCTTTTGAATGTCCTAATGGGCATAAGTGGAAGGCAGTGGTCTCTAAAATAAGGGCTGGAGGAAGTTCTGTAGAAATAGAAGGTAAGAAGGGAGTAAAGAAAATAGGTGAAGAGAAAGAAGAAGAGGAAAATAGAGGGGAAGTAATAGAATTGGATTTAAGTGACCTAGATGAGGAAGAGTGATATTTTTCTTCTAGTTCTTATTATTTTAATTTACATTGTAGTTCTCTCTGGTATAGTTCAAACTGCTAGCGTAGAAGGGGTTTCAATGTATCCAGTATTTCAAAATGGAGACTTAACATTCTATTCATCTCCACATAACATAAGCGTTGGTAATATAGTAATCTACAAGTCTCCTACTTTTAATACATATGTAATTCATCGCGTAATAAAAGTGAATCTTCTTTATGGACAAAAATACTATGTGACGCAAGGAGTAGATAAAATAACAAACCCTCAGCCAGATAACAGAATTGGTTTAGAACCTCCTAATGGAATACCGCAAACACAAGTTGTTGGCAAAGTTGTTGAAATTAATGGGTTTATCATCTCAATACCTTATTTAGGATATATCTCTATTCTGTTTTCTTCACTTTAAGGCCCCTATTTTTCCTTCCTCCCTTAATCTTTTCACTCTAAATGTAGGAGTAACGCTAGAAGGATGATTTGCAATTACTTGATCCAATCTTTTAACAGATGTGTTTTTTGGAGCACTAGTAATTTCCTGCGGGTTTTTATAAGCAAGCTCTATTATTTCCTTTATTGCATTTGCAAATTCATCTAAAACTTCTTTAGGCTCTGTTTCAGTGGGCTCGATCATTAAAGCCTCTTCAACATTTGGCGGGAAGTATATTGTTGGAGCATAAAACCCTCTATCAAGTAAAGCCTTAGCTATGTCGTTTGCAGTAACCCCAGTTTCTCTCGCTAGAGGCTTTGCAGAAAATACAACCTCATGCTTTCTAGGCCTATGAGGGGCAATAAGCTCTAGCCCTTTAACTCCCTTTAGTTTTGAGATTAGATAATTAGTCGCTAATGTGCTCATCTTTCCAACTAAGCTGAGGCCTTCTGCGCCCAGTCCAAGAATATAAGTATATGCCCTAGCTACATTGCCAATGTTGCCATAAAATGTTGCAATTTTGCCAATGCTATAACGAGGTATGTAGGATAATGTATATTTGCCATTTCTCTTCTCTACTAAAGGATAAGGCAAATAATCAACCATTTCACCTTTAGCACAAATAGCCCCTGCCCCGGGGCCTCCACCGCCATGAGGGACACCAAAAGTCTTATGCAAGTTCAAATGAACAATATCAAACCCCATATCTCCAGGCCTCACAACACCTAAAATTCCGTTGAGGTTTGCCCCATCATAATATAGCTTTGCGTCCACACTATGTACAATTTTCGCAATTTCTAGAATATTCTCCTCGAACAAGCCAAGCGTGTTAGGGTTAGTTAGCATGAAACCTGCAGTTCTTTCATTGACAACTTCCTTTAATATATCTATATCTACTAGCCCTTCATTATTAGATCTAATATAGATAACTTTAAAGTTTGCCATTGCAGCGCTTGCTGGATTTGTTCCATGTGCAGTGTCTGCCACAAGCATCTCATCTCTGTTTTTCCTTCCCTTTATTTCATGATACTTTTTGATCATTAAAACGCCAGCTAATTCACCAGCAGCACCTGCAGGCACTTGCAAACTGCAAATATCCATTCCAGTTATCTCTGCAAGCCATCTTTGCATATCATAAATTACTTCAAGAACCCCTTGTACTGTAGACTCGTCTTGTAAAGGATGCAAATCCTGGGTTAGGCTAGCAGCTTTTTCCTCCACTTTTGGATTATATTTCATAGTGCAAGAGCCTAAAGGTACCATTCCATTATCTACGCCAAAGCTCATTTGAGACAATCTAATGAAATGTCTTACGACCTCTAATTCGCTTAGCTCTGGTAAGTTTAGCTCTTTTCTTCTAAGTTTCTCTGGTATTTCTACTTTGATCTCTTTTCTTAATTCTTCTTCAATTGGTATTATAGTTCCTACTCTTCCTCTTCCTTTATATTCAAAAATTAACGGCTCATCCCATGTTGCTTGATGCCATTTCATCTCTTATCACCTCCACTAATTTATCTATCATTTCTTTTGTGTGAACTTCAGTAACGCAAAACAGAGCTTGAGTCCTAGAAAGCTTTAAGCCTCCATGAATCCCTTTTTCTAAAAGTTTTTTGTGAATTTCTTCGTAGTTCCTCTTGAAATCTAAGGCAAACTCCTCAAAGAAATCTCCTTTATATATAGTGTTGACTCCAATCTCTTCAAGTTTCTTTTTTGCATAATGACTTCTTATGTATATCTCTTCTGCTAAGTCTTTCAATCCGTTTTTACCAAGCAATGAAAGGTAGACAGCAGCAGCTATAGCCATTAAAGCCTCATTTGTAGTTATATTAGAAGTTGCTTTTTCTCTCCTTGCAAACTGCTCTCTAGTTTGTAAAATTAGAGTAAAACCTCTATTTCCATCAACGTCCTTTGTCAAGCCCACTATTCTCCCTGGCATTTGTCTCACTAATTGCCCATCCCATCTTGTAGCTAAAACCCCTAATAGGGGGCCTCCAAAGTTTAAAGGCAAACCCAACTCTTGCCCATCGCCTACTGCAATGTCAACTCCATATTCTCCAGGGGGCTTTATCAAACCTAAAGCTAGAGGAGAAACGCCCATGATCGTTATAATTTTCTTCTTTTTAGCCAAGTCCACTACGGCTTCTATTTCATCTTCAATTATTCCATAAAAGTTTGGTTGCTGAATGTAAATTGCTGAAACTTCATCATTTATCATTTTTTCCAATTTTTCAATATCAATAGTTCCAGTCTCATTCTTTTCTGGGATTTCTACCAGTTTTATTTCTTTTCCATATGTCCAAGTCTTCACAACTTCCTTATGAAATGGGTTCATCAACCTTGGCACTAGCACAACTTTCTTCTTATTTATTCTATTGGCCATCATAATTGCCTCTGCTAAAGCACTTCCCCAATCATAAAGGGAAGCGTTAACTACTTCCATTTCGAAAAGTTCTGCAATAAGGCTTTGGTACTCAAAGAGGGCTTGAAGCAAGCCTTGAGAAATTTCTTGCTGATAGGGAGTATATGCCGTATAAAATTCAGACCTACTTATGATAAATTTCACAGCTTCTGGGACATAATGGGGACAAATTCCTCCCCCTAAGAATGGTGGTGCTATCAATTTCTTGTTTTTGCTTTTTAGCTCTTCTAGCTTGAGAGATATTTCATACTCAGATAGAGGCTTCTTATAGTCAATGTTTAATTCTCTCTTCAGTTTTACCTCTTCTGGTACATCTCTGAATAAGTCATCAATGCTATTAACACCTATACTTTCTAGCATTTCCTTGATGTATTTTAGATTAGGTAGCCAAGGATGCATCTCCATATAAATATGCCTACTAGTATTCATAACATGAATTAAA
>ERZ1684502.75-NODE-75-length-26031-cov-1658.309940_pt1 | contig 26031 bp, 35 predicted proteins | sample MGYA00580192_ERZ1684502 | MGnify/ENA primary metagenome ERZ1684502 (study PRJEB41476, sample SAMN13258264) | hydrothermal vent metagenome | biome: caldera [ENVO_00000096]; feature: acid hot spring [ENVO_00002120]; material: acidic water [ENVO_01000358] | place...
TATGTTATAGACAAAACGTTTGTATCTAAAATGAAAGAAAATAGCGTAATCCTACATGCATTACCCAGAGTTAATGAGATAAGTAGAGAAGTTGATAAAACTCCTCAAGCTAAATATTTTGAAGAAGCCTCTTATGCTGTTCCAATAAGGATGGCAATTTTAAGTAAAATACTAGGTGAGTAAAATGGAAACCACTAGCAAAAAAGAACTTATAGTCACTAAAATAAAGAACGGAACAGTTATAGATCATATACCAGCAGGTAGAGCACTAGAAGTGCTCAAGATACTTAAAATCAACAAGCAAGATAGAATAGCCTTGGTTATGAACGTAGAAAGCAAAAAGATGGGTAAAAAGGATATCATAAAAATAGAAAACAAAGAAGTAGATGAAAAAGAAGCGAACTTAATCACACTTATTGCACCTACAGCAACCATAAACATCATCAGAGACTATGAAGTAGTTGAAAAGAAGAAATTAAAGATACCAGAAGTTGTGAAGGGTGTTCTTAAATGTACCAATCTAACATGTATAACAAATAACGATATAGAAGCAGTTTCCGAATTTGTGAGGATAAGTGAAAGACCCCTCAAGATGAAGTGTGTATATTGCGATACAGTAATTGATGAAAATGATATCTCAAAACAAATACTAGGTAGTGAAAAGTGATTTATTCAGATATTATATATGCTAAAAAAATAGAAAATATTTACGAGATAGGAGTTTCATTTCCTATAAAACCATTACCTGGACAGTTCGTTAGCCTAGTTCTTTCTGGAGAAAGGGAAGTACCATTAAGCATAACTGATTATTATAATCGGGTTCTACTGCTACATCTTTCTGAAAAGCTATATGAAAGAATTAAGGGAAGGAAAAGAGTGATAATTAAGGGACCGTTAGGAAAACCATTGAGATTTAAGGGAAGGAAAATTCTCGGTATAGCATATAAGGACCTTTTTTACGATATTTTGTATATACTTAGAGAAGCTAGAAGAGAAGGGTATCAAGTAAAAGTGAAGTGTGTTGAATGCGATACAAACGAATTTGAAAGAGGGGATGAAAATAATGCAGACATGATAATCGCAGCAGTTCCTCCAGAACAACTTTCAACATTGCCTAGTGACGCATTAGTTTATGTGAGATGGGTTAGAATGAATTGTATGCTAGGAGTTTGTGGTATTTGTGAGATTAACAATAAGCTAACTTGTATAGATGGACCTTTACTTAAGGTGAGCAATATTGTGGATAAGAGGTAAAGCGTGGATAAATAACTCAATAGATGAAGTATGTATACAGTTTGATAGATTTATAAAAAGCATTAAAAAGGAATGCAAACCAGACATTGAGTTTAAAGAAAATCAGTTGATAATGCCGGGCTCAATAGACATGCATGTTCACGTTAGAGGAGCTAAATTGTCCTATAAAGAGACTGTAGCTACAGCTACTAGCGAAGCAGTATATGGAGGAATTGGATTAGTTGTAGATATGCCGAATACTTTGCCACCAGTTAATACTTATCAAAGAGTCATAGAAAGACTTAGAGAATTCGAATACCAATCTAGATCTGATTTTGCAATTTATTCTGGTGTAACTAAGGAAGTTGAGAAAGTTGATACTCTTCCAATTGCAGGATACAAAATATATCCAGAGGATCTTGAAAAAGAAGAAACTAAAGAAGTATTGAAGAAAAGTAAAAAGTTAAAGGTTCTACATCCGGAAATCCCATTGGCTTTAAAAGTGCCCAGAAAATTAAGGCAAATATGGATGGAAATTGGTTCTCTAAATTATGTTTATGGAAACATTCATATAACGCATATAACTAATTACGAAACTGTTAGGTTAGCAAAGGAAATGGGATTTACAACAGATATAACTCCTCATCATTTAATAGTAGATGGAGAAAGAGATTGCTTAAGCAAAGTAAATCCGCCAATTAGAGATTACATAACACGATTAGGCCTTTGGAAGGCATTGTTTGAAGTAGACACAATAGTAAGTGACCACGCACCTCATACAAAAAATGAAAAGAACATGGAATATGAATTGTGTCCACCTGGAATAGCTGCAGTATCTTTTACAACTCCTTTTATTTACTCTTTAGCCTTTAAAGGTATTATAACATTTGATAGAGCGGTCTCTTTACTTTCAAAGAATCCAGCCAAAATCCTTGAAATACCCTATGGAGAAATCAAAGTAGGAAACGTAGCTAATTTTACAGTTATAAGTAGAAATCCATGGAGATATAAAACTAAATTCTCTAAGGTCACTGAAACCCCTCTTGATTATTATGGATTAGAAGCTAAAATTGATTTTACAATCGTTCAAGGTAAACCAGCTTATGATGGAGAAAACGTTTACCCAATTAGGGGGATGAATCCTTTTGATACAAGTAGCCAATATAAGCTTTAAGGATCCAATAATCGTAGCTTCTGGAATAGTTTCTTTTTCAAAGATCAATTATATATGTGAAAATTATTCGCCATCAGCAATAACTACAAAAACCCTAACGCTTAAGCCCCTTAATCCTCATGAGCCTCCCACTGTGATTAAGTTCCATGATAAGTGTTACATGAATGCAATAGGCTTAGGAAACCCTGGTATTGAAGAACTGGAAAAGATTGAAAGTAAATGCCCCCTCATTATAAGCATAGGCGGAGGAAGTATAGAAGAAATTACCGAAGTTGCTGGAAAAGTAAAAAAAGGTATTATGATAGAAATAAACGTAAGCAGCCCTAATAGAAAGGGATTCGGAGAAAGCTTATCTAGTTATGTCTATGAGATAGTAAAAAACGTAAAAGGAGTTACTTCTTTACCTGTTTTTGTAAAGCTTGGCCCATGGGATAATGTAGTTGAACTTGCTGGAAGAGCATTGTCTGCTGGTGCTGATGGTTTGACCTTAATTAATACGTTAAAAGGAATGGTAATTGACATAGAAACTTTTAACAAAATCTTGCATTATGGTACTGGTGGAATATCGGGTAGATGCATTCATCCACTTGCAGTTAGAATTATTCATGATGTATATAAGGAATATGAACCACAAATTATTGGAATGGGAGGAGTTTTTAACGGAATTGACGCTATAGAACTAATGTCAGTAGGAGCTAAGCTCATTGGACTAGGTACTGTTCTGATAGACGAAGGTTATGAAAGCATAACGAGGATAAGGAAAGAGATTGAAGGGTTTTTAAAAGAAAAAGGATTAAAATATTCAGACATAATAGGAATAGCAGTGAAAAAATGACAAAGATGGTAATGAAAGGAAGAGACATAGAATCATTGCTTTACATGGGGAAAATAAAGTCTGTAAACGTAGAATACTGTGATGAAAGCAAAAAGACAGCTAAAGTCATAGTGGAAACTATTGATGGAGATACTGTAGAGACTGAGTGTATTGCAACAAGAGCTGCAGGTAAAATTTCCGTTGTAATAAAGCATTACTTAAGGATGGGAATAAAAATAATTCAGGATATAGATATGAATAATGTTAGAAATGTTGACACAGAGGAAGGAGGGGATGAGTCGCAATGAAATTTAGAATAGATAAAATCCCGCAAAATGAAGAAGATATGGAAGAAATACAAAGAGAAGTAGAAGAAAATGAACATCATCACCACCATGAGCATAGCATAGAAGATTTGGTTACGGAACTTTACATGTCACTTCAGTCTTTAGAAGGAAGAGTTACAGAACTTGAAAAGAGTAACGATGACTGCAAAAAGGAAATATCTAGATTATATAAGATATTAAGTAAACTAATTTTAGCTACTATGAGTGAAAACAAGGAAGAGAGAATTAAAAATCTCAAAGAGATTACTACTCTACTAGAATGAATTTAGAAGCAGTATTAGTAATAACAGTTAAACTATTTGCAATAATTGACCCTTTTTCAGTGATACCTTTTTTACTAGCGGTTTATGAAGAGGCTTCTAAAGAAGATCCAAATAAAAAACTTTCATGGAACTTTATTGTAAATAAAATAACAGTAGCAATAATAATTTTATTAGTGATTTTTTCTATATTGGGTAAACCTCTTTTAGATTTCTTAGGGCTATCTCCACAAGCGCTTGAAATAGCTGGAGGTCTTCTATTGATATACCTAGGTATAGATACCATGGGTGGGTTTCAGCAGTTAAGATTCGTAAGGAAACTTGAGGAAGCCATAATTACTCCGATTGCCACACCTCTGCTTGTAGGACCAGGCACTATGACAGCATTAATTACTTTATCAGTAAGCTATAGTCCTTTGATTTTGATATTAAGTAGTCTACTGGTGACATTATTAGTATATTTATCGTTACTTTCCGGCCCTCTAATAGTTAAAGTATTGGGAGAAACTGGTACAGTCGCCGCTGGTAGATTTACCGCTATAATTATAGCAGCTTTTGGGGTTCAACTTGTATTACAAGGTATATCTCAGCTAAAGTTGGTATGACAAATCCTTTTTAAGATGAAAATTTTTTAATTAGCATGTTAATCTTTTTATGAACTTTATGTCTGATAAAAAACGGGTTGAGATAGATACAGTAGACAAAAAATTACTCATGGAACTCCTAAGAGATTCTAGGGTAAGTTTAAGAAGATTGGCAGAAGAAATGAACGTTTCACCTGCTACTCTTCATAACAGGTTACTAAGATTAATGCAAGAGGGGGTAGTAAGAGGATTTACGGCATTAATAGACTATACAAAACTTGGTTATTCTCTCACTAGCATAATTATGGCGAAAGTAGATGGTAAACATCTGGTTGAATTTGAAAAAAGTATATCTAACTATGATAATGTTGTTGCAGTTTATGATATAGTAGGTGAATATGATGTTGCAATTATTGCTAAATTTAGAAGTGTGGAGGACCTTGATAATTTCCTCAAAACCTTACTTAAAAATCCAATAGTTGAAAGAACACATACAAGTATTGTGCTAAATGTTATTAAAGAAGATCCTAGGATTAGAGTAATATGATTTTTAGTGAGGATAATTATCATCAAATTTTCCACCAAAAGCCTTATATATAGTAGTATGGCTTTACTCTTTAATATGGTGAAACTAATATGAAGTTTTGTCCTAAATGCGGAGGAGTGATGTTACCTACCAAAAAAGACGGCAAAGAGATACTAAAGTGCACAAAATGTGGGTATGAGATGCAGCTTACTGAGAAAGAGAAAAAAGAGTACAACGTAAAGGAGCAAAAAGACAAGAACAGTAGAGTTCTTACCACATCATTGGTCAGTGAAAAAGGAGAAAGAAAATTAGAGGAAGAGCAACTAGAGCAAGAAAGAGAAGAATACTATAAGGAAGTGGGTTTAGAGTTATTGAGAGAAGAATTAGAGGAAGAGTCAGAATCAGACGAGGAATAACCTTATCTTATTTGCATACTCTATCATCTCATTCTCATCTTTATATTTAGTCCTTTTACTAATCGAGTCCATTTCCTTTCCATCATTGTAATATCTTGGTATCACGTGAATATGCAAATGAAAAACATGTTGGTCTGCAGCTTTTCCATTGTTAGATACGATATTAACACCATCCGCTCCCATCTTCTTTATAGCTATAGCTATTTTCTGTACGACTTCTATAATTTTAGTTAACTTATCCTTAGGAATATCAAAAATATTCTCATAATGATCTTTGGGAATCACAAGCACATGACCTTTATTAACAGGGTTTATATCTAGAAAAGCGAGAGTTTCTTCATCTTCATATACTTTCTGTGATTTTATTTCACCTTTAGCAATTTTACAAAATATGCAATTTTCAACCTGCATAGAATACAAAGAGAGTAAAAACTTTAATGCTTTACTGTATAACTACTAACTAATGAAGATCTCTAACGTTGAATCAAAATATTTAGTTGAGATAAAAAATAAGCAAATTGTAATAGAAGAAGGAAGAAACGAAAAAGGAGAGAAAATAGTAACTTTTTATACGTTAACTAATGTTAAGCTTCCCAACGGAGAAGAATGGAACGAAGATCTCACTAATGCCAAAAAAGTTGAAAAGAGAGAAGACCTACCAGAGAACGTTAGAAAGTTATTAGGAAAGATATTAAGTTCTTTGTAAAGAGCCTTTATAAACCTATAATAGATATATAGAGAGATGAGGTGATCGCTTGGAGGAACATTTTGATTTTATCATAACTACTGATCGCTGTTTAATGACAAATCACCACGGAAAAGAGTTCTTAGGTTTTATGGCTACAGGTCCTGCTGTGGGGATACCAGAGAGTGTTTGGAAATGGTTAGCATGTCCAAAAATGAAAACGGATGATCTAGGAAGACCAATACAAGCTCCTTATGGAATGAGAAAAGTAGAGGCAGCATTAATAGATGCAGGCTTTAAGGCAGCGATTATTGATCCAGATCATTTAAACAAGCATTTGCCATATGCAAAAGCATTGATGTTCTCTCATCACGATTATTTCGCATTTGGTCCTCCATCTTCTACATGGTGGGGAATTACAAGAAGAGAACCAGTTAATTACAAGAGCTTCATGGAGCTGGCTAACAGACCAGAAATTAGAAAAGAAAAAGAAAGAGGAATGAAAATACTAGCAGGAGGACCATCAGTATGGCAGTGGTTATGGAGAGAAGACATGATAGACAAACTAGGTGTAGACACTTTAGTTGACGGAGAAGGAGACAAGGTAGTAGTTAAATTAGCTCAAATGATCATGGATAATGAACCTTTGCCAAAATACGTGTATATAGGGGCAGATGAGGCTCCATCAGTAGATGAAATACCAGAAATCAAGGGAGCAAGTGTAAATGGATTAATAGAAATAATGAGAGGTTGTGCAAGATCTTGCAGATTTTGCTCAGTAACACTTAGGCCAACTAGATATTATCCACTGGAAAAAATTGAAAAAGAATTACTAGTAAACGTAAAGAATGGGGTCAGGCATGGAGTTATCCACAGTGATGACGTACTCTTTTATGGCGCTATAGGAATTCATCCAAGACCAGAGCCTTTAATAAAACTTCATACTCTGGTAAAGAAGTATTATAAAACAATAGCATGGAGTCATGCTAGCCTAGCAGCGATAAGATATTCAGAAGAAAAGTATGGATTAGTATCAAAATTAATGGAAATCGTAATGGGAGATGGGAGTCAAGATTATTTAGGCGTAGAAGTAGGGATTGAGACCGGATCTGTAAGGTTAGCAAAGGAAATAATGCCAGCTAAATCTGCCCCATATAAGGTTGATGAATATCCAGAAACAGTAGAGGAAGCATTTAAGATAATGCATGAAAACAAAATTATACCTGCAGGAACTATGATAGTTGGATTGCCAGAAGAAACTGAGGATGATGTATATAAAACAATTGAATTAGTAGACAATTTAAGACCATACAGAAGTATTCTTGTTCCTATGTTCTTTGTGCCAATGGGATATTTCAAGAATAAAGACTGGTTCACTAGAATAAAATTGACGGAAGCGCACATAGAACTCTATAGAAAAGTATTTTGGCATGACGTTTATTGGGGAGAAGAGATAATAAATCATTCATATCTGAAAGGGCCGTTATACTATCCAGTAAGATTAACACTAAAACTATTCCTTAGAGTTGCTAAAAGAATGATGAGGAAAATAGAAGCCAATTTAGAGTCATACTTAAAGAAATAAAATCTAACTTTTTCTTGGATATATGTACTCTTTAGGTGCTTTGGTAAACACTTCTAAGTATTTTCTTAGTATCTTAGGTATTTCTACAACACCATCTTCTCTCTGATAATTTTCCAAGATAGCAGTTATAGTTCTAGTACTAGCTATTGCTGTGCTATTTAAAGTGTGAACGTAACCCTTCCTATTGTTCTTATCAACATATCTTATCTTCATTCTAAAAGCTTGCCAATCCAAACAGTTGCTACAACTGACCATTTCTCTAAATTTAGCTTGAGCTGGCATCCAAACTTCTAAATCATATTTCTTTGCAGCACATGCACCCAAATCACCTGAGGCTACGTTTATAACTCTATAAGGTAATCCGAGACCTTGGAAAAGTTCTTCTGCATTTTTAATTAGTTCCTCATGATATTTCCAGCTATCTTCTGGAGGAGAAAATATAAATTGTTCAACTTTATGAAATTGATGAACTCTAAATATCCCTTTTAGATCCTTATTCGCAGCCCCTGCCTCTTTTCTAAAGGCTGGACTTATCCCCACATATTTTAATGGCAACTTTTCTTTAGGTATTTCGTCTTTAAAGTACATAGCTGCTATAGGATGTTCAGCTGTCGCTATTAGATATAAATCTTCATTCTCTATTTTATATATTGCGTCCTTAAATGTATCAAGATCTATTACGCTATTTATAACTTCTCCTCTTAACATATAAGGTGGAAGAACCAAAGTATAGCCTTTGCTTGTAATTGTGTCAATAGCATAATTAAGGAGAGCAATGTCTAGCCATACTATATCGTCAAATAGATAATAAAACCTTGAGCCTGCAACCTCTGCAGCTTTCTTTGTATCACCTAATTTTAGAACATTCTCTAGCATATCTGCATGTCCTACAGGTTTCCAATGAATTATTTCATAATCCACTTTGTTTCCTTTAACTTGATTGAGAAATTCTTGCTCATCCTTTTCATATACTTTAAATTTCCCCCAAAACCTAATAGGGACGCTGTAATTCTCATCCGGTCCTAAAGGCACGGAATCATCAACAACATTAGGCAATTCTGACAGCAAGTTATCTCTTTCTTCTTCTATTTGTGCTAATTCTTTTTCCTTTTCTTCAAGCTGCTTTAATAACTCTTTTGCTTTTTTAATAAGCTCTTGTCGTTCTTCGGGTTTAGCTCTTGGTATTGAAGAACTTATTACGTTATGTTCATGCCTTAGTCTTTCTGTCTCTTGTAGAACTTGCCTCCATCTCTTGTCTAACTCTACAGCCCTATCTACAAGTGATGTATCAATATATCTTCTTTTTATATATTCTTTAAGCTTATCAGGATTATTTCTAACTAAGTCTAATATGCTCCAAGACACAATTAACAAAAAACACGGAAGAATTTATGCCTTCTGATTCTGCTGGTCTTCTGGCAATCCATAAGTCTGTACCCACATCTCAACTATATCATAGCCATAAAGCTGCTTGAACTTCTCTCTTCCTTCAGGTGTCATCTTTAAAGGATTCCAAGGAGTATCTAAATCAATATCTACATCTACGGATTTGGCTGGTACTGTCTCCCTAACTACTTGCTCAACAGTATAAATTAAATCATCAACTACTGGGCAACCAGGGGCTGTCAAACCCATCCTTATGTAAACATCTCCTTCATCACTTATCCTTAACTCATAAATTAGACCTAAATTAACAATATCTACTGGAATTTCTGGGTCATAAACTTGAGTTAGAGCTTCCATTATTTTTTTCTTCCACTCTTCTTTGTTTATGTTTTGCTGAGCTGACATTTTAACCATATTTAATTACTGCATTATACATTTTAAACCCTCTATTTAATCAAATCAGTAAAACTCCTATAGAAGCAACTCCTATTCCCAGTATGACATACGGGGCCTAAAGATTTAACTAAAAATACCATTGCATCCCCATCACAATCTACTTTAAAGTCTTCAAGAATCTGAAAATGTCCGCTCGTTTCTCCTTTTAACCATAACTTCTTTCTACTTAAAGACCAGAAATGCAAATACCCAGTTGTTAACGTTTTCATTACTGCCTCTCTATTCATATTTCCTACCATTAAAACTTCTTTACTCTCATAATCCTGAAGAACAGCTATAATAGTAGAATCAGTGTGCCTAAAATTTAAATTAGATACTATTTTTTCTGCTTCTTCTTGTGTTAATTTTTTCATTTCTTCACCCATGAATAGAAATTTCTTAAGAAAATCTTTCCATTTTCACTACTCTTTTCTGGGTGAAATTGTGTACCTACAGCAAAATCGTTACATATTATTGCAGGATACTTCATCCCATATTCTGTATATGCAACGTAGTCATTAGTATATGCAACGTATGTATGAACATAATAAACGTATTTATTATCTAGGCCTTCTGCAATTCCACACTTATCGTTGTATATAAATACTTTGTCCCACCCTATGTGTGGTAACTTGACATTTTTACTTTGTATTTTATCTACTTTACCTTTAAACCATCCAAGACCTTTACTTACTCCTCCTTCAGTCCCTTCTTCAAACATTACTTGCATACCCAAACATACGCCAAGAAACTTTACCCCTCTTTCTTTCATCTCTTCAAACTTATCTTTAATCGAGTTAAGATATGAGGATACCGCAGAGAAAGCACCAACACCGGGTAAAACTATAACGTCTTCATTCCCCTGAGGAAGAAATGAAATAGTAGTTTCGAAACCTACTCTTTCTAGGCCAGATTTAATACTAAAAAGATTACCTACACCATAATTTATGATTGTGGCTTTCATTATCTCATCCTCCTCCTCAACTCTTCGTATATGTCCTCTGGTTTAACACCCTCAACTGCCATAAGAACAAATAAATGATAAATTAAATCGGAAACCTCACTAATGAACCTTTCTTTTCCCTCAGCTAGTGATGCTACTATGACTTCTGTAGCTTCCTCTCCAACTTTCCTTGCTATATATGGCTTCCCTTTCGAAAGAAGTTCAACGGTATAGCTTCCTTCTTTTCCATTTTTCATCCTGTCTAAAATAATGGAATATAAAGTATCTAGCACATCGCTACCCATATCTCACACCTATACTATTTGCGTGAAATTCAAAACCTTCATATTTTGCTAAAACCTTAGAAGCCTCAATTATTTTTTTATCTGGATTTGTTGATGAGGCATACATCACCATCTTAATATAGTCATAAACTGAAATGCCGCCCCTAACTTTCGCCCATTTATTTGTTGGCAATATATGATTAGGGCCTGCTGAATAGTCTATTATAGCTGGAGGAGTGCTTCCAAGAGTAACTGCACCAGCATTCTTAACCTTATCTAAATGCGTCTTAGCGTTACTTACGTGTAAAGATAAATGCTCCGGTGCAATTTCATTTGCCAATGTTATTGCTTCATCAATATCGCTAACTTTGATTAAATAATAGGTATTTTCATCTTGTTCTAACTCTTTTGAAACAAAATCTATTATTCTATCTGAATTAGATAATAAAACTAGAAATGTAAATTTGCCGTGTTCAGCTTGTGCTTTTAAATCAAGAACAATGTGGTTTGGGTTGGCAGTTTCATCCGCTATTATAACTAATTCGGTAGGGCCTTCTATCCCATCAATCGCAACGTCTCTACTTACTAAATATTTTGCTGCTTGAACGTAAATATTACCTGGTCCAACTATTTTATCAACTTTCTTTACAGTTTCAGTACCATAAGCTAAAGCTGCTATTGCTTGGGCCCCACCTATTGTATATATTTCTTTCACGTTTAGTTTCAGCCCGATATACGCTATTGCTGGGGTTATTTTATTAGGAGGGGTTGATACATAAATCTCATTTACTCCAGCTACAACTGCTGGGACTCCAGCCATTAACAAAGTTGACGGATAAGCTTTATCGCCACCAGGGACATAAATACCTATTTTTTCAACGCTCTTCCAAATTACGCCATAGTCAACCCCATTATTTCCTCCACCTATTATGTTAGGGGGCTTAATCAAAGCGTTAAATTCATAGATTTGCGAATAAATAACATCAATTGCTTCTTTCAAATTACTATCCACTTGAGATGCTAATTCCTCTACTTTTTGAAGAGTAATTGAACTAAGCTTTATTTTATCAAATTTCTGTTCAAATTCTATTAGGGCTTGATCACCCCTATTCTTAACTTCATTTACAATTTTTTCCACATCTGGCAATACTCTAGCAAAATCATTAGGTCTCTCTTTTGGAAGCTCTCTTTTTATCACAATCTCACCTCAATACCCCTACTTAATAAATATCTTTTAAGCTCTGGTATACGAATAACTCCATCATGAAAAACTCCAGCTGCTAAAGCGGCATCAGCAAATTTAAGCACTTCATAGAAATGCTCCATTTTCCCAGCACCACCACTGGCAATAACTGGTATGTTTACTGAACTGACAATTTTTTGAGTAAGTTCAATATCATAACCTTGCCTAGTACCATCTCTATCTATACTTGTTAATAGAATTTCACCTGCACCTAGTTCTTCCACTTCTTTTGCCCAATTTATTGCATTAATCCCAGTGTTATAAGTTCCAGACCTAGTAAAGACTACAAAATTATCATTTACCCTTTTTGCATCTATGGCTACAACCACTGCTTGAGCACCAAACTGTTCTGAAGCTTGCGTAATAATTTTTTTGTTTTCTATAGCAGCAGTATTTATACTAACTTTGTCAGCTCCGTTTCCTAAAATCCTAGAAACATCTTCAATTGTTCTAATTCCACCCCCTACAGTTAAAGGAATTGATAACACACTAGCAGTGTTTTTTACTACATCAAGTAAAGCCTTTCTCCCTTCAATTGTTGCAGTAATATCTAAAAAAACTATTTCATCAGCTCCTTCATCTTCGTATTTAGCGGCTAATTCTACTGGATCTCCCTTATCCTTTAGATTCATAAAATTAACACCTTTTACAACTCTTCCGTTTTTTACGTCAAGACATGCAATTACTCTCTTTGTAGTCATAAAGATCCCTTCAGACTAAAAGTTTCTTCAAAAATCAGTCTTGAGGCTTCATAAAGTGCAAATCCTAATCCTTTGAATGAAGCTTCAATAATATGATGAGTGTTCTTTCCCCTAAGTTGAAGTATATGAAGATTTACACCAGAGTTATATGAGAAAGATTGAAAGAAATGGAACACGTTTTCTGTGGCTAAACCACCTATTTCGTCTCTTTCTAAATTTAGCTCAACATTACTAACTCCTCTCCCAGATATATCTATCGCAACTAAGACTAAAGCTTCGTCCATTGGAATAATTTGATGCGAAAACCTACGTATACCTTTCTTATCTCCTAGAGCATCTCTAAAGGCTTCGCCCAAAGTTATTGCGACGTCTTCAACTATATGATGATCATCATAGTTTTGTTTGTCTTCTGCTATTACTGTAGCAGTGGAATTCATGTAATAAAGAAGGGTTGAGAGCATATGGTTAAAGAAGTTTACTGGTGTTGAAACTTTTACTTCTCCTTTCTTATCTATATCAAGAAAAATATCTACTTTGGTCTCTTTTGTCTCTCTAATTTTTCTAACACTACGATTAATAGACATATTTAATCCCTCTTAGATTTCCAGAGTAGAAGCTCATTCCAACTATTGCATAATTAAATCCATATTCTTTTAACGTATATAAATCTTCAAGACTCCCTATTCCCCCTGCATATTCTTTTATCCCACTTACTCTCAAGGAATAGTTCTTAACAAGAGGGTCAATCCCTCTTTTTGTACCCTCATTATTTATATATGTAAAAATATAGCCTAATGGCTGAAACGACATAATAAAATCAAGGACTCTCACTGACTTTTCCCTCCAGCCTCTTATCAAAACGTAACCAGAAGAGTCATAATCAACCGAGAGAAGAACTTTTTCTTTTCCTAATCTCTTAACGATCTCTTCATAACTTGTTGGGTTCTCTACAGCTAAAGTAGAAATAACAATAGCTGAGCATTCATAATTAATTAGTCTTTCTGCTTTTTCTATATTTCTAATTCCTCCACCAACCTGAACCCATGAAAAGCCCATTTTACATATTTCCTTGATATATTCTTCATTATTTCCTAATCCTTCTGCAGAATCAAGATCAACTAAATGAATTGAACTATAACCATCATTATAAATTTTCAGAGCGACATCTATTGGATTCCCTAATATCAAACCTGAACCTTTAACTCCTCTTATTCTTTTTACTGCCTTTCCTTCACTAATATCTATGCTAGGTAAAACCTTAATCATTACTTAATCACTTTTTCAATATCTACTACAACAATATCCATAGCTCCGTTAGATTTTACTTTTGCAATTACCTCCGGTAATAAATCTTCTTCCACGACCGTTATCACTTCCCAAGCATCGCTTCTAGCGAGTTTCGATAATGTAGGAGATAACATTGCAGGCAATGAAGCTAATACATTATCTAATTTACTATCTGGTACATTCATGAATACTAGCTTTCTATTCCTTGCCATTAAGGCACCTTTCATTAAGGTTAATAACATATTAATTTTATCTGCCTCATCACTTTTCATCCAATCTTTGTTTGCTATAACTGTAGCACTGCTCTCCAGTATAGTATCTATTGGCTTTAATCCATGCAGCTTTAATGTAGTTCCGGTGCTCATAACATCAATTATTGCATCAGCTGCTCCCAGAGACGGCATTACTTCTGCTGCTCCGCTAATTTTCACTATTTTAGCTCGAATATTCTTCTTTTCTAGGTATTTTTCGGCTATATTATAATATTTAGTAGCTATTCTTATTTCTCTTTTAATTTCCTCTATCCTATCAATGTTCCAACTTATAGGTACTGCAAACACTATTTTTGATTTACCAAAGTCCAATCTTATTAATTCCTCCACTTCGGCTTTGGATTCGACAACATAATCATAACCAGTTATTCCTATTTCTGAGGCGCCAGATTCCACTATATTTGGAATATCTTCTGTTCTTACCATGACAAGTTGTACTCCTTCCCAGTTAGTAGGGATTATTAATGCTCTATCATCAGAAAAGTTACCTTTAACACCTACTGAAGCTAAAAATTGAAGTACTGGATCTTTTAATCTTCCTTTATTTGGAATTGCGATTTTCAACTATCCCACCCAGATAATTCAATAAGGTATCAATTTGATCTCTTGTTCCAACACTAATTCTATAATAACCTGATAATGGCTTTCTTATTGCAACCCCTTTACTTAAAAGAGGAGTTAACAGATCTCTATCATCTTTTACTAAAACGAAATTAGTAAGTGAATTATAAACTTTTAATCCGAGCTTCTCTAACCCTTTTGTTAAGTATTCTCTGTTTTTAGTTATTTCTTCGACTATATTCTTTACATAGGAAGGATCTTCTAATGCAGTAATCCCTGCAATCAAACTAGGTAATGCGATATCAAATGGGGTTGAGGCCTTCATCAAGTTCTTTATGACCTCTTCATTTGCAATTAAGTAGCCTATTCTGTAAGACGCTAAAGAAAAAGCTTTGCTCAATGTTCTCACTATCATTAGGTTTGGGTATTTATCTATTAACTTGGAAACGGAGTAGCCGGAGAATTCATAATATGCTTCATCAATAAGGATAAAGCCGTTTACAGACTCTGCTAATGCCTTTATTTTATCTTCATCAGCTTTTATCATTGGTGACCCTGTGGGGTTATTAGGATCATCTATTACAACTAACCTTGCACCCTTTGCTTCTTCTAGAAATTTATCCCAATTCATACTCCACCATTTTCCATTTTCTTTTAAGTTAATTCTCACTTGTTTTAGTCCTCTTACAGAAGAATAGACTTTATACATACTATAGGATGGGCTGTTTAATACAATCTTATCATTAGGTTGAGTTAAATTATAAAATACAGCTCTAATTGCCCCGTCTCCGCCGGGTGTTGGATAAATATTCTTTGGCTCCACTTTATTATAGCTTGCCATTAATTCACGTAGCCTCTCAGTTAATGATGGGTGTTGATATCTGTTCCCTAGATAAAGATATTTCTTGACAGCTTCTATAATAAAATCTGGCGGAGGATAGGGAGATTCATTCAAATGAAGCCTAATACCTTCGCTTATATCATCAAAGCTATATTCCTCTGCTTCGATTAACCAAGGATATATAAGATTTTTGACTTTGTCGGTTGGTGCAATAAGAAACCCTCACTAAAATCATTAAAGAAAAGCAAATAAGCTTTACTGTTAAACTTGTATAAGTGCTCGAGGAGCTTATTTCAAAACCAAGATTTATAAGGAGCTATTATTATTATCCAAAATTAACTTTAACGCTTAATATAGCTGAATACTTATATAGTCAAGGAAAAGATGTTTGTATATTTAACTTCGATAAAATAAACTGGCAATTTTATCCCTATAAAATTAATTTTGTAATGAAGTGTAACGAGAACTCGGAAAATTTAGTTTTCGAAGCAGAAGATGAGATTCAGGTTCCACTAAAATTTCTTATTGTTACTTCTATAAAAAATTTAAAGCTAGGTTTACCGGTGTCTGAAATACAGAGGATTGATCAAAATTTATATAGGATAAACTTCGATAATCAGATTCGTCTTTTTAGGATAGTTGACGGAAAAATAATTGAAGAGAAAGTCAAAGGGCTAAGTGACGAAATAATTGAACTACTAAATGAGTACAAAGAACTAAGCTTAAAAGAGGTCGTAGATATAATTTCAAATAAAACAAAGAGCAGTAGAGAAAATGTAAGAAAAGAGATCTATTTCCTTAAAGAAATAGGGGTTGTGGAAATTCAAAACGGTAAAGTTTTACTCAACAATTATAGCAGGCTTAAGCGGTAATGCCTCTTTATTTACCTTTGTCCTATCTAGTTCAGAAATGTTCTTTATCTCTATAGGAGCATTCAGCTTATAACTTATGTATTTTTCACCTAGCTTAAGTATTTCTTTCTCACTAAAGTTATATCCAAGAACCAACCTCCTCATACTATCATCTAATTCTACTGCTAATTCGTATATTTTTCTATATAAGTTAGCCATTTTCTTATCTGCTGGTTTCTCCTTTTCCATTAACTGCTTTAAATTCCCGCCAGAAGAGAGTATTTGAACGGCATCCTTTAATACTTTGGTTAGTTCGTCTTCAGCTACATAGATCTTTACTACCTTAGGTGTACCTTTAAAGTAATAGTTTATTATCTTTTGTGCATCATCAATGATTCTTTTATGATATTCGTGAACTAAAACAACATAGGTATCTTCTAATGACTCTTCAGTGACTGGCCATTTCTCCAGTGAGACAAAAGTCGAATGACCTAACATATGCCAGACTTCTTCAGCAAAGTGCGGAGCAAAAGGTGCTAATAGCTTGACCCAAGTTTCAATACTATCCTTTAATAATTTACCATTAGGTTCAACCCCCTCAGCTTTACACATCTCAATATATTCCCTAATATAAGAATCAAAATTATATAGGATATCATTGATTGTACTTCTAAAGTCCATATCATCCATGTTCTTGGTAGTAACACTAACTATACTGTTTAGTCTTGCCTTTAACCACTTATCAGCAAAATCACTACCATTTCCATTGTATTTCGAGAGTTCCTGGATAAAATCATAGTATTTCCTTAATATTTCACCTACCGATTTAGCATAAGATTCACTGAAGTTTACATCTGAACCCATATCAGCAGTAGATGTTAATGCAATCCTTACTACATCAGGACTATAAATCCTTAAAGCTTTCCTTAAAGGAATAATGTTCCTTAATGACTTACTCATCTTCTTTCCTTCATATAGTACGAAACCGTTCACAGCTATTGCTTTAGGCCATAGTTCTTCCGGGAATATGGCAGCGTGATTAAATATAAAGAAAGATAAATGATTAGGAATAAGGTCTTTCCCGCTGTGCCTTATATCTAACGGATACCAATAAAGGAATTCGTCTCTCATTTCTTTTATAATTTCTTTTGATATTCCAGTTTTCTTAGCTACTTCTTCTATGTCCCCATTCCCTAGCATTACATAATCCCAGAACTCATATGTTAACTGAGATGGCTTTAGTTGATATTTCTTAATCTTATGTGATATTGTATAATATGCCATATAAATTGTGGAATCGCTTAAGCTTTCTATAATCCATTTTTTGTCCCATGGCAATGGAGTACCTAAACCTCTTGTTCTTGCACAAGCTCTTTTTTGTAACCAATCTGCAACAAATTCAAAGTCTTTACGTGCATCAGGAGGAATGAACCTCATATTTGAAATTAGTTTTTTAGCTAAAGCTTTCCATTGTGGATTCCCATAATCTAAGAACCACTGATCCTTAAGGATCTTAACTACAATTTCATTACCACATCTGCAATATATTGGCCTATTCATAATTTCTAATATCTTTCTTCCCAGACCGTTCTTTATTATAAAATCAGTTATTTTGTCCCTTGCTTCTGGAACTTTTAGGCCCATAAAGGACTTAAAATACTCTTGATACTCTTGCTTAACTAATGAGGAAACGTCCTTCATTTTACCTCTATTATATTCTATCCTATATACTTGTTCCGTTAACTTCTGTAAATCGTCCTTACTCTTAGGATTGTTTTTCTCTACAAAGTCTCTAGCTAAAGAATCTCCTTGACCTTCTACCTCAATAACTGGAACAATCTGTAACTCTGGCTTAACTTTCTTTAAATAGTAATAATCAAACGGGGCATGAGCAGGAACGCTCATTACAACGCCTGTAGCCACATCTGGATCAACGAAATCCGCAGGTAATATTGGAATTTCCTTACCAGTTATTGGATTTATCGCTTTGTGTTTCACTAATTCAGACCCTTTTATGTTGCCTAAGGTCTTTATGTTATCAATTTGAAAAGTTAGCTTAAATGCGGATCTTTCACTTACAATCATCTTCTTTCCATCTAATTCTATAATAGAATAAGTTACATCCGGATTTACCCATATGGCTACAGCACCGAAAACTGTTTCTGGCCTAAGTGTAGCAGCAGGTAAAATTCCTAGATCACTGTTAAAGTAGATCAGTGTATATTCCCCTATTTCAGGCTCCATATCCCCTTTTGTATCATGCATACCTACTGGCAAATGATGTACGGGACACCAACCAACCGGATGTGTATCCCTAACTATAAATCCTTTTTGCTGTAGTTTAGAAAACTGCCACACTATAAAAGAGGAGAACTCTGGATCAATAGTTGTAAATTCTCTCCTCCAGTCTATGCTTAAACCTATTTCCTTCATGGCCTTTTTGATCTCATCTTTAAAATAATTGGCCATAAATAGTGGGTCTGCTAGTTTAGATATCACACTGTCAGGTATTTCGTATATGTTCTTGAAAATATCAATTAGTTCTTTATCCCCTTTTGCTACATCATCGGCCATAGCAATTATCGGTGTTCCAGTATAATGGAAACCCATTGGGAATAATACATTATACCCTTTCATTCTCATGTATCTTGCATAAATATCACATGTTACATATGTTCTACCATGTCCCAAATGAAAAGGAGAGTTAGGATATGGAAAGGCTACTGTAGTAAAGAATTTTTGTCTTGAATTTTCTGGGTTTGATTCAAAGATCTTTGCTTTTTCCCATTCAGCCTGCCATTTTTCGGCAATTGACGTTAAAAAGTTAACGAAGTCCTTTGCGGAAATCCTAAATCACCAAAAGACCTTTATAACCTCGAATATTTAAATTATATTGTGTTTACAAAATCTGGTGATGACGGTAATACAAATATAATAAATAAAAGGGTAGGTAAAGATTCCCCGCTTGTTAATTTTCTTGGAGATTTAGACGAGTTAAATTCATTCATAGGATTTGCACTGTCTAAAATACCATGGGAAGATATGAAGAAAGACCTTGAAAGGGTACAATATGAATTATTTGTTATAGGGGAAGACCTATCAACCAATGGAGAAAAGAAGAAAATTGACATGAATTACGTTAAATGGATTGAGGAGAGGACTATAGAATATAGGAAAGAAAGTGGACCAGTAAAGCTGTTTGTTATACCAGGAGGATCGGAAGAGGCATCAGTTTTACATATAGTAAGAAGTGTTGCGAGGAGAATCGAAAGGAATGCAGTGAAATACAGTAAAGAAATGCCAGAGATGAACAAAATGATTATAGTTTATTTAAATAGGTTGTCATCAATGCTTTTTGCTATGGCTTTAGTTGCAAACAAAAGAAGGAACGTGAAAGAAAAAGCTTATGATATAGGTAAGTTTTGGTGAAGAAGACCGGATCTGATTAAAAGCTCACAGTTTTTGCATATATCTCTTCCATAACTAGTAGGTTCTCCACAAATCTTACACCTAGGCAGTTCTTTCATTTCTTGAGTCGAAGACACATAACTTTTTCTAACGTTTTCTGCCATTCTGTCAAACTCTTCAATTATATTTAGCAAAGTCCCGGGTCTATTATCTTCGAGTAAGTAAAGTAATTCCCTGACTTTTGCCCTCAATGTTGGTCTAGTAGTAATATAAGGACATTCGACTTCTTGGAATGTATAACCTTTATAATAAGCATACATAGTTGTTTCCCATTCATAGATTTTCCTTAGCGGTTTAACACGTAGGACAAATTTGGAGCTTAACTTTAATGGTTTGTCTCCAAACCTTATTAGCCTTATTAAATCCCCTCTAATTAAATTAATAATAATGGCTTGAACTTCATCATCAAGATTATGACCAGTGGCTACAAAATCTGCATTAACATTTCTTCCAGCATTATTAATTAACTTTCTCCTAAATCCTCCACAAAAAGTACATGCAGAAACGTTAAGTCCTTTTAATTTCGCTGATTGCATCATCTCGTCCAAAGTGTATCCTGTACTTTGTTTGAAACTGTCCTCAATTAGCTCTATTCCTAATTCAGATAAAAATTTCCTTAGTTGCTGTATCTGATCTTTTCTGTTATATCCATGAATCCCTTCAGTTATATTATATGCTATCAGCTTACTAGAATCGATAAAAGAAGCTAATGTATCAGCTAACACAAAGCTATCTTTTCCGCCAGATACTGCTAAAAGGATTTTACTAGCTTTTAGTAGACCTATCTTCTCTGATTCTTCCTTTACTCTTTGCTTTATATCTTCAATAAAGCACTGTCTACATAATTTCCTCCCAGTATGTGGCTGAAATATCTCTGCCTCTCTCAATTTACATGCTTCACACATCATCTTTCTTTTCTCCCCTCTACCATTCTTGATCCACTCACTACTTCGTCAATACTGTGAATTGCACATCCATCTTCTTCGAGAATTTTCTTTATCTCCTCAAAATTCAAGTTGTTTCCTTCTATAACTATCATCAACCCCATAGTTTCCACATCCATATCAGTAACACTAATATTAACCCCTTCTACACCCTTAATTTCTGAAATTTTTTCAGCTAAATCAACTATTGAAATACCTCTTATGGGTTTTAAAACATCCAAAACAAGCCGTCTTATAGTCAACGTGATCACTGTTTACAATACTATTTTCAAAACTTCAATAAAAAATTAGTTGAGATAGTAAGGGAAAACAGCGGGTTAAAATTTAAAAGTAACCGTTGCCCCCCATATACATTGGGGGGTTGGGGTATGATGGGGATCGTAAGTACTCCAAAAGTAGTTGGAAGGCAAGTTTATGGGAGCCTATATGAATGTGACACTGAAATTCTAAAGGATAAAGAAAGATTGGAAGAGATAGTAAAGGGGGCAGTTAAAGAGGGTAACATGACATTATTGGATATCAAAGCATGGAAAATAGGGGAAGGGGTAAGCGTAGTAGCAATAGTACTAGAAAGCCATGTAACAATTCATACTTGGCCAGAGTATAATTTTGCGACTGTAGATGTTTATTCATGTGGAGCTCATACAGATCCTTACAAGGCGTTTATGTATATAGTTAATGAATTAAAGGCTAAAAGATATACGATAAATGAGGTTGATAGATCATCAGAGTTTTAATAGTAGGTGGAGGTATAGCTGGATTACTCTCCGCATGGAAATTAGAGAATGAAAAGGTAATTGTCTTTGATAGAAAAAGAGAATTAGGTAAGAAATGTACTGGTATAATAAGTTATACAACTTTTTATAAACTAGGAATTTCAAAAGAATTTATAGACTCCTATTTCAAATCTATTGTCTTTCATTATTCTAACCTTTCTTTTGAAGTAAAAACTAACGTAGTTAGATTAAATAGAGTTAAACTCGAAAAATACTTAGGAGAAAACCTTAATGTAAAAAAGAATGTTGACGCAAAAATATCTGGTAATAAAGTGCTCGTTAACAGTGAAACATATGAAGGAAAAATAATTGATGCTTCTGGCTGGAAAGGACAAGCTAAATGGATTAAAGCAATAGAATTTGTTACGGAACCCATAGATAGTGATAAGATTGAAGTATTCTTTGACCTAAGTAATCCTTCTGGTTTCGGATGGATAGTTCCATTAAGCTATGGGACATTAGTAGGTGCGTTGTCTTATAAGGATCCAAGAAAGTTTGTGCCGAAAGTAAATAAAAAGATCCTTGAAATTCATGGTGGAGCAATACCTAGAACTAAGCCAACCTATAAAATTGGCATTGGTGATACATTAGGTTTAATAAAGACATTCACGGGAGGAGGAATATTCTCAATAGGAGAAATGCTAGATACTATACCAAAATTGGTTTATGATAATGATAGTTCTCTTCATAAAATTAAATTCGAAAAGCTTAAAAATGAAATCAAAAAGCAAAACCTTATAACTAACATACTTGAAAAAACCTGGAAAATCTCTATTCCATTAGCATTCAGAATTTTTAAAGACAAGACGTTACACATTAATGAGGAATTTGATTTCCATTCACTCTTGTTTAGAGTTTCTCACTAAGTTATAGCATCCTTCACCCTTCTCAATGACTTTCATTTCTATCAGCTTCGCTACAACCTCTTCGGGATTCTTTATCCCTAAAGCTTTAAGCTCTCTTAATGCTATGATCTCACCAACTGAGACAACGTTTCTGAAATACTTTATTGCTTTTTGAATATCATCTTGTGAAGACATAAAAGTCACCTTTTTAATTTCTTTTAAAACTTATTAAGCAAGAATGTCAGTAAAAGCTTATCTTGAACTTGTAAGAATCCATAACGTTATAGGCTCTGCTATTTCAGCGTTTATGGGCTTTGTTATAGCCTCTCAATGGAAAATAGTTCCAATAAAAATGATACTTGCTATGATTATAGTAGCTTCGATTGCCGCAGCAGGATATGTAATAAATGATGTTTATGACGTGGAAATTGATAAAATAAACAAACCAGAACGACCATTACCCTCTGGCAGAGTTAAAATAAAAACAGCAAAAGTTTTTACATTAATTCTCTTTGCTATCGGAATCGTCTTATCATTTTTCCTTAATATTTACGCTGTTATAGTTGCACTTTTAACTGCAATCTCGCTCTATTATTACGCAAGAAACCTAAAAAAAGAAGGATTTGTAGGAAATATTATAGTTGCCTCAACATCTGCTCTTTCTGCTTTTTATGGAGGCCTAGCATATTTTGAAGGCTCTTGGATAATACGAACAGCTATACCAACACTTTACATTTTTTTCTTTACTTTAGCTAGGGAATTCATAAAAGGAATTGAGGATGTAGAAGGGGATAAAGCTAATGGTGTTAAAACCCTTGCTGTAAGTTTAGGAATACAAAAGACATGGATAATCTCAAAGATCATCTTATTAGGTCTTCTTATAACATCTCCTATTCCATATTTTTATGGTTTCAGTGTAATTTATCTAGGAGGAATTTCGGCCTTAGATATTATTCTTATACTAGTACTTTTACAAAAGCATATGAAAGAAACTGCCTCTAAGGCAAGAGCTTATATGAAAGTTTATGCCTTAGGAGCATTAGTAACATTTGCCTTAGGAGCATTACATGTTTAAAACGTTTTTATCGAATATTTTTCTATAACCAGCTTTTACTCCTACTACTCTTAAGCTTATGTTACCCTTAGAATTATTTAACGGAACCTTATATTCAATAGTTTTGCCCACTTCAACATTGCTAAAGCTCTTAAAATTAATTGATAAATTGTTTACAAATACATTTGCTAAAACTTTATCTAGTTCTATTTCACTTGAATTAGAAATCTTTACCTCGATATAACCATCCTTTACAGTTGCTAAAACATCAAGGTTAATATTGGGTATTTTATATTTGAACGAGAATAATGAATATACCCTTCCATAAGCTTTAGAAGTCTCTGGTGCATTATAGAATACATCTAGTGTTCCTTCTTTCTCTATTTTTAGATCAATAACCTCATTATCTCCATTAATTTTATTTGTTCCTATTTCTAGGCTTCCCTCTTTACTAGGATTTTTTGCTATTATATAGCATTCGCCAAGACAATCAAAATTAACATTCTCCTTTGGTTTCAACAATAAAACTCCGGATCTTAATTCGTATTTTGTTTCAAATTCTTTTGCTGGATAGAAAATAATATGACTTACACTATCTACAATAATGCTCTCTAATCCTTTATATACAATAGAAAAGATATTTTTTCCTTCTCTTATGATAGGAGTTATATCATAAATAATAGAGGAGACAATACTATTCCCAGAATCTATTTCTATATTTGGTCTAAATTCTTTTGTTAATGAAAAATCATTTAGCCACAATCTCCATTTAGGTTCTAATCCTTTCCTCCTTTCTATGTTAATTATAACATATACTTTTTCTGGTTTTCGATCTATGTCAAATGTGTATTTAAGTTCTCTACTAATCGATGAAAGTTTCACTGCTTCTGTGAGAGCATCATAATCTATTGTTCCGTTGAAAGTCCCTTCGTCAAAGACTCCGACACTTCCAATTGGCATATATAAAAATCTGAGGATTAAAAAATAAAGTGAATGATTAACCAAATACTCAGCTTAATTAGGAAATCGGATATAATGATTGAGGTTATAGACTCTAGGGAACCTGACCTAACTAGATCTAAAAAACTAGAAGAATATGCGATAAAGCATGGTAAGCAAGTGTTAATAGTACTCAACAAAGCTGATCTAGTACCAAAAGAAATCCTTGATGAATGGAAGAAATTGTTTGAAGATGAAGGAAGAGAAGCAATTTATATCTCAGCTACTAAGCACCTTGGAACAAAGATTCTCCGTGATAAAATTAAGGAAATGCTAAGAGGAAATGAAGGAGTAGTTGTATTTGTAGGATATCCAAAGACTGGCAAATCTTCTATAATTAATGCCTTAAAGGGAAGGCACTCTGCAACTACATCTAAAATACCAATGAGCTATGGATACACAAAAACAATTCAAAAATTTAAAATAGATTCGAAAATCTACGCTTGGGACTCTCCCGGAATAATTCCACCTGATGGAAATGAGTTAGAAAGGATAATTAGGGGAACTAACGTAGACAAACTTAATGATCCTCTGAAAGCCGCAGAATTATTATTAGAAAGAGTAATTAAATATAACCCCAACGCAATAAGTGAAGCATACAATATAACATTCAGTTCACCATATGATTTTTTTGAAAAGTTAGCATTAAAAAGGGGTTGGATATTAAAATCTACCAAAGAGCCCAATGTTGAAGAAGCTGCAAAAGCTTTCATAAGAGATTATCATAAGGGCAAAATTATTTATTATGTTCCTCCATTATCTAAAAACGATGATAAAATTAGTAGTATTTGATGCTGATAAAACTTTATGGGATCATTATAATATTTCTATTTTCAAAAAACCTTACAAACTATTAAATGAAAATTCAATTGAAGATTCTTCTGGTAATAAACTTACACTATTCCCAGAAGTTAGGGAAACATTAAAAGAAATAAAAGACATGGGGCTAATCACAGCACTAGCAACCTGGAATTTACCAGAAAAGACAGATGAAATTCTCACCCTTCTTAATCTAAAAGATTATTTTGATATAATAGTTTCTAGGGATTATCCGTTTAAATTCTTATTTATATCTGAAATAATAAATAGAACTAAAGAGAAAGGAATACTAATAAAACCAGAAGAAATAATATTTGTAGATGACAGAAGAATCCATTTTGGCAACGTATGGCTCTACTTAGGTAATGTGAAATGCTTAGAAATGTGGGGAGATATACATAGCCACAAGCAAATACTTGAAAAAATAAAAAGTTTTTAAAAAACAATCTCAATTTGTAAATGAATAAACAGAAATGCTTAAAAAGTTAAACTCCTTATGAGTTGCTTGTGAAAAAGATGATGGGTGGTTATACCCTCCAAGTCTAACTATTTCTCCAAAATTGAGTATTTTAAATATGAAAAGAAGTCTGATTCTAATGAAAGAGATTCTAGTAATAAAAAAGAGGTGGTGCTATAATGCCAACAGGTGCTAGAATAACAATTGATGCTTTAAAAAGAGAAGGAGTAAAAGTGATTTT
>ERZ1684502.76-NODE-76-length-25910-cov-165.317037_pt1 | contig 25910 bp, 23 predicted proteins | sample MGYA00580192_ERZ1684502 | MGnify/ENA primary metagenome ERZ1684502 (study PRJEB41476, sample SAMN13258264) | hydrothermal vent metagenome | biome: caldera [ENVO_00000096]; feature: acid hot spring [ENVO_00002120]; material: acidic water [ENVO_01000358] | place...
AAGTGAGTAAAACATAACCCATTTTGCTTCCTCTTTTACTTTTGCCATTTTAGCTAAAGTCAAAATCTTAACTCCTTCCCATTCAACATCTGCAACGCTCCAGCCAGTTACGCAGTGAAAGTCCCTTGTGTACTTTGTGTCTATCATTTTTAGCAATTGTTCATAAGTAAACTCTAGCGGGTTTTCAACTAAGCCAGTCACTCTAAGCCTATACTTCTGAATGTCAACATGTGGAACTCCAAGGGCTGCATAATAAATAAACTTCTTGACGTAGTGCTGATTAGGAGGGATTTGCTTTTGTTCCATAACTCTTTCTTCTTTTAACGGTATTTAAAAAAGCGTTTAAAAAATTAGAACGAAGCATATGCTCTGTACTTTGCCATTGTGTAAGCCTTGTTATAACAGCTTAACAGATATTTTGCAGTTGAATCCCATCTGAAGTTCTCTTCAACCCTCTTTACTGCATTTTGCCTAACTTTATTCCACAGCTCGACATCATCACTCCTCATTATTAAATCGTTTAAGTTTAGATAGCCCTTATTTTTAGTCTCACTAACCATTGATAAAGCTAAAGAAGTCAATATTGCCCTATGCAATTCCCATATATTTTCTGGATCAACAAGGAATCCTGTGCCATTGTTTATATCACTCCTCAAATCAATTACAGTCTCCCTAAGCCCTCCTACGGCATAAGCAACTACTGGCGTCCCAACAGACATTGCTTCAATTGCAACAATTCCAAATGGTTCCCATCTAGATGGAACTACGAAAACTGATGAAGCATAGTAGAACAGCTTATATATCTCTTTAGGCATTGATGATGATATCAAAAGCCTAACATTTCCTCCCATTTCAGATGCTTTGTCTACTAAATCGTTAAGCAATCCATAATCGCCAGAAGGAAGGCCGAGAATAACTAGCCTAGCGTTTGGAATTTTCTTTATAACTTCTCTAAAAGCCCTTATGAGCAAGTCAACTCCCTTTTGGTAAACAAGCCTTCCAGCAAACAAAACTAGGGGGCCGTCGTCCAGCCTTGTGTAAGTCCAATCTTCTTTTATCCCAATCCAAAACCTCTTATTCCACAAGATATTTCCAGTTGTGTAGTCCTCTGGGATTAAGCGAAGAGATTCAAGCATATTATAAAGCCTTCTCCTCACTTCAGCCCTATCTTCAGTGTTGAAGATTTTCCTAGCATATCCCTTAACCTCATCTAAGTTCCAATCTGTGCCGTTGTAAGTTACGCAACTCTTGTTTTCAATCCAATTTCCAACAAAGTTATATACGTCATAAGTAAGATAGCTTTTGCTAACTGTAGTAACAACGTCTGCCTCCCAAACTCCAAACTTCTCAATAAAGCCTTGTGACAACTCATCCCAAACTTGCCTTGTTGTATATATCTTGTGGGAAACAACTTGCCAAACGTAATGAGGGCAATTGCTTAGCCCAGCCCAATCTTCAGAGGCATAATGCCAAGGGGCTCCAACTTTGTTCAGCAAATGAATGGTGAAAACTAGGGGAACAACGATTTTCCTAACTTCAAAAGTCTGCTTTGCCATAACCCCAGCAAGTACTGCATGCCAGTCGTGGGCGTGAATTACTGAAGGGGTATTTGAAGGTATTGAGAAAATTGAATAAGCTTGAACACCCCTAGCCAGTAACGCAGATTTCTCCATTATGTTATCATAAACGTTCCAGCTGTCAAGCAATATGCCAGTGTTGTAATCAAGGCCTTTAACAAGAATAACGTTAAATCCATCAAGCTTCCCTTCTTCAAACCCAATTGCATAAGGGTATCTTACACCATTAACTCCAATTCTATCTCCATGGGCAGTTAAAGATAACTCCCTTAGCTTTAGTGCTGATCGATAATAGTCATTTAAATGCCTTCCATGGCTAGGCATTATTACTGTTACTTCAATTCCCCTTTCTGCTAAGCTTTTAGCCATGTAATATACTGCCTTTCCTAAACCTCCAACAGACGCAACGTTATCTAATTCAACAGTTATCATCCAAACTTTCTTTATCTCTTCATCTGGAATCCAAATTGAGTCAACCTTTTTCATTTAAGCCACTCTTTTAAGTACTTTTCATATTCTTTAAATGAAGGATCTCTATTTATAATTTCCATAAACTGACTTTCATTCCACGCTTCGCTACTTCTTTTTCCATTTTTATAGAAAATGAATGGCTCTCTCTCAATCTTTAACAGTTTTAGTAGCTCATCTTGGAAGAGGGTTATTGCATAAAATTCGTTAATGAATGCATCTATTGGGGAGTTAAAAGAGTTGAAATAAGAGTGAACTTCTGCAGGCCCCCCACTTCCAACATACATGTAATAATAGTTATCGCTTGTAGTAAAGTACTTCCAAGCCTTAAGATATTCCCCGCCAACTTCTTTTGCCAACATTTCAGTCCTTCTGACCATTTCATCATAAGCCCACTGCATTACATTTCCTAACCAACTGCTTTCATCTTTGCTTATATCAGCCCATGAAACTACAGAGTCAATGACTATTTCATCATAATAGTTTCTGTAAACTTCCCTTGGCAGTTTAAATTGAACCCCTCTTTTATGCAACTCCCTTGGTAGCCATCTTAGGAAGTCTAATATCCCGCTCTCTGGCCAATGATGCTCTCCAAACGTCTCATAGTCAACGAAAATTAATCCAACTTCACCTTCAGACCATGAGACCCAATCAGCAAATTTGTCTGCAGTTAAAGGATATTGATCCCAGTTCCTATTTGAGAACCTAAATGCTATATCATCGCTAAGCCTATAATTTCTCAAAAGGATGGAGAGGTTGGAATCTCTGATTTTATAAACTCTATTTGGGCTTTTTCCCTTCAATAGACTCTCTTTCCCTTCAGTTATAACAGCTTTAAACCCAAGCTTTTCAATCTCTTTTACTAGCCTAGGGGTTAAAAGTAGCTCTGTGTTCTCAAATGTTATGGGCTCTTGGCCAAAATAGTCTCTTACAAGCTGTTTGTGTGCCTCTACTTGCTCTCTCCATTCACTTAGGTCTTCCCAAAGTGAAGTTACAGAATGATAGTATGTTTGTGCGAGGAACTCAACTTTGTGGGTGTAAGCTAATTGCTGAAAAAGCTCTAATACCTCTTTCCCCCACTGCTCTGCCTGCTCAATGAAAGTGCCAGAAATGGAAAAGAAGAATTTGAAACTATAACCTTCATTTTCCCCTCTTTCAATCTCTTCAAGCAGTATTTTAGTTGCTGGGATGTAGCACTTGTTCTTAACCCTTTCAAATATGTCCTTGTTTAGCTCATTATCAAAGTATTTCTCTAATGGGCTACCTCTCATTCTTGGGTTCCAAAAGAAGTTCCTTCTTATTCTGAATGGCTGATGAACTTCAAACCCTAGTATTATGTTTCTCATACTATATTCTTTATAAGTAATAAATTATAAAAATTACATAATGGACTGGAAAATAGAGGATGTAAAAGTTATAATTCCAATTGGCGGTGAGGCAACTAGATTAAGGCCATTAACAGTTGAAACTTCTAAGGCAGCAGTAAGGCTTCTCAACAGACCCTTGATAGAGTACACTATACTAGAGCTAGCTAGGCAAGGAATAAAGGAGTTCATTTTTGGAGTAAAGGGTTATGTAAATTATCGATCCCTTTTTGACCTTTATAAAGAAGGAATTGGCTTTTCAGCGAGATACCATATAAAGCCAAGGGTTCACTTCAAGTACATCCCAAGGGCTGAAACTGTTGGTAATGCACATGCAGTGAAAATTGCTTTGGACTATTATGACATTAAAGAGCCATCAATTGTAGTTCAGGGTGATAACCTGTTTAAACTTGACATAAAGAAAGTACTTGATTATCACGAGCAGAAGAACGCATTAATGACTATTGTGCTTAAGAAAGTTGAGAACGTTGAAGAGTTTGGAGTTGCTGAATTAGATAAAGACATGAGGATAAAGAGGTTTGTTGAAAAGCCAAAAAGAAGAGAGGAAGCCCCTTCAGACTTAGCAAACACTGGGATATATATACTGAGCCCAAAAATTAGGGAGATATTTGACAGTCAAGAGATAGAAGAAATGATAAAGCTTGGTAAAATGGATTTCGGAAAAGACATCATTCCATATCTCATAGCAAAAGGCTATCCAGTTTATGGTTATATAACTGAGGACTTGTGGTTTGACGTTGGAACACCAGAGAGGTACTTAGAGGCAATGTTGACTTTGCTAAAAACACTGTCAGATGAGGATATGCAGGGTATAAGAATTGATGAAAATAGGAGGATATTTGTCCAAGGGACCAGCCCAGATTCTAGGAAGAGAAGATTGATAATAAAGAGAATGTATAAGAAGGGGTCTTTAAAGTTGGAGGGAAACATACTTATTGGAAGGCATTGCCAAATAGGCAGCGGAACTTACATTGAGGACTCTGCAATTGACAACTTCACTATCATAGGAAAGAACGTTAGGATTGTCAAAAGCTCTGTGATGGACAGAGTTTACATAGGTGATAACGCTGTAATAGAGAACTCAATAATTGGAAGGCATGTGGAAATTAGGTCGACTTCGTCAAAGCCGACAAGGATAATAAACAGCGTTATTGCTGATGACACTGTAATTGGAGAAGGGAGCGAAATAATTAACTCAAAGATTTATCCTCATAAACATATAAATGCTGAAAGTAAAATATTCGATACTGTGCTAACATGAGATATCTTAGCATAGGGAATGGGAAAATATTAATTAACATTGATGAGCTAGGAAGGCCAACAGACCTTTATTTCCCTTATGTAGGAATGGAAAATCAAAGTGCAGGTAAACCAATAGCTCACTTTTTCTTTGATGGGGAAAAGGTATATCAAGATTGGAAAGTATCAGTAAATTATTTGCAAGACACAAACATTGCTGAAATTAGGGGGGATGTAAACGAGAACATCTCTGTAGTCTTTTATGATTTTGTTGATCTTCACGACCCTATCTACTACAGAATAATAAAAGTTCTGAACAAGGGTAATGAAAGGATAAGAGGGAAATTGCTTTTTCTCGTGGATTTAGATTTATACTCAAATTCTTATGGCGATACTGCATTTTACGACCCTCAAACTTCCTCAATAATTCATTACAAATCTAGAAGGTATGTTGGAGTAAAGCTCTTTGGAATAATGAAAGAATTAAAAGAATACAACATAGGGAAAACTGAAGTTCCTTATGATGTTCTAGATGGAAAATTAAACATGAAGGCTATAGATAATGGGGATGTGCAATTTGCAATAGCAATAGATTTAGATTTGCAACCAAAAGGGACTGATAAGGCATATTTTGCAATTGCCTTTGAAAGAAACTTAAAGGGATTAAGAAAGCTTTTATCTGGAATTTCACCAACTTCAGTAGAGACTATATTTACAAGCAATTACATGTTTTGGCTTAATTGGCTAAAAAGGGCTAAAACAGTTGGCAGTATTAGTGACAAAATTAAGAAATTGTACAAGACGAGCATTTTAGTAATTAAAAATCACATGGACAGCAACGGCTCAATTATAGCATCTTCAGATTATAGCTTTGTCACACTTTGGGGTGATTCATATAACTACTGTTGGCCAAGAGATAGCGCAATTGCTTCCCACGCATTAGATATTGCTGGCTATGGGGATATTGCAATAAAGCACTATAACTTCATAGCTGAAGTTGTTAGTGAAGATGGATTTCTTTATCATAAGTACAACCCAGATAAAACCCTTGCAAGCTCATGGCACCCATGGATATATGGCGGAAAGCAAATTTATCCTATTCAAGAAGACGAAACTGCTTTGCAAGTGTGGGCAATAGCTTCTCACTATTCAATGTACAAGGACATAGATGAGCTAATTGACATTTATAGGAATTTCTTTAAGCCTGCAGTTAGATTTATGATGAGGTATATAGAGGATGGTCTTCCTAAACCTAGCTTTGACCTTTGGGAAGAGAGATATGGCATTCATATTTATACAGTATCTACCGTGTATGGGGCGTTATCGAAAGGTTCAGAATTAGTAAGGGATATGGGAGATGAAGTTTTAGCCTCTGATATGCTTGACGTTGCTGAATATATAAAGCAAGAGGCATTAAAGAGAATGACATATAACGGCAGGTTCATAAGAAGGATTGATGAATATGGAAACAAAGATTTAACAATTGATGCAAGCATGTACTCTCCCTATTTCTTTGGAATGGTTGACCCTAGAGATCCAATAATGATAAATACAATAAGGGCTATTGAAAGCTCTTTGACAGTAAATGGAGGAATTGTGAGATATGAGAATGACCCTTATAGAAGGGTTAAAGCACAGCCAAATCCTTGGATTATAACTACATTATGGCTAGCAGAATATTATGCTGATGTTTCTCAAAAAGAAAAGGCCTTGAAATTAGTGAATTGGGTAGTAGATAGGGCTTTGCCCAGCGGTTTACTGCCAGAGCAAGTGGATCCAGAGACTTTTGCTTCAACTTCAGTAGTCCCTCTTGTATGGTCTCACGCAGAGTTTATAATTGCAATTGAAAAGCTCTTAAAGATAAGTTAATATCTACCTAATCAGAAAAGAATACCAATGCTTAATGTTGAAGATTGCGAGAGACGCGAATGGATTTTGCCATTAAGAACTGGTGGTTATTCATCTTCGACAATTTGCGGAATAAATAGTAGGACTTATCATGGCTTCCTTGTTGTTCCAATTAATCAGCCACACAAAAGATATGTTATACTATCAAAGTTTGAAGACTTTATCTTAATTGATGGAGAAGAATATCCTATAAACACTAACAGATACCTTGATGTATACTACCCTCAAGGGTATAAGTATTTAGTTGATTTCAAATGGGAAAAGAATTATGTAAAATGGGTCTATGATTATGGAAAAACTAAACTGGAAAAGACCTTGATTGCTCATGAATATGAAAACGCAATAACTGTAAAGTACAAGGCTGGAAAGGGAGAGCTAAAGATTTGCCCCTTAATAACCTTTAGGAGCCATCATTTAGTAACGGATAAAGGTATTTACTTTGACACACTAATTGAAGGGAACAAAATTACAATATTGAAAGACAACAGACCAATTCTCAACTTTGTGATAAATAGCAAAAAATCAAAGATAGAGCTGACTGGTTATTGGTACTATAACTTCTTTTACGTATTAGATTACGAAATGGGGAACAATCATAAAGAAGACTTATACAATCCGTTCTGCGTATATACTGACAGCGAAGCCTCAATTTTAGCTTATTACGATAAAGCAAGTGAAGCTAAAGAAGAGGATTCCCCTGCTGATCTGCTGAGGCTTTTAAGTATTGCATCCAGGGATTTTGTAGTAAGAGGTAAAGAAGGATGGGCAATAATTGCTGGATATCATTGGTTTGATGAATGGGGAAGAGACACTTTCATCTCAATGGAAGGAATCCTTCTGTTAAACAACTTATTTGATCAAGCTAGGGACATAATAGTCCGTTATTTAAGTTATGAAAATAAGGGGTTGTTGCCAAATCATATTACAGCTGAAGGCGAACCAATGTATCTAGGAGTGGATATAAGCTTATGGGCTATTAATGCTATCTATTCTTATTACTTATACACAAGAGATAAAGAATTCATAAGGAAAATTTATCCAACGCTTCAAGATATCATAGAGAATTACGCAAAAGGGAATGGAATAGTCTATATAAAAGATAACCTTTTATTTCACAGAGGGGCCCCTAGAACATGGATGGACGCTTCATATGACGGGCATATTGTTACGCCTAGAGAGGGCGCAGCTGTAGAAATTAATGCCTTGTTTTACAACGCATTAATGATTATGGACTATTTCTCTAGGAATGTAATAGGAGATAAAAACACTTTTTATGCTGAATTGGCTGAAAAAGTGAAGAATAGTTTTAACGAAAAGTTCGTTACTAGCTGGGGGTTATATGATTATTTAGATCCTTACATGATACCAGATAATTCAATAAGGCCTAATCAGATATTTGCGTTTTCTTTGCCTTTTCCAATAATAGATGAAAAAATTGGCAAAATAATGCTAACTACTATAGAAAATGAACTACTTAGACCTTATGGGCTTAGCACTTTATCTAGGAGGGACCCAAAATACAAGCCAATATATAGGGGGAATAGGAAAAGTAGAGATGAAGCATATCATAATGGAGTTATATGGCCTTGGCTAATAGGGGCATATATTGATGCAAAGCTAAAAGTTGAAAATGACATAATTGAAAGCAAGTTGATCTTGGATGTTATAAAGCCTTTATTAGATTATTCAAAGGGGCATAGAGGTTTTATACCAGAAGTGTTTGAAGACGTTCCACCATATTTGCAAGGGGGATGCATAGCCCAAGCCTGGAGCGTTGCTGAGGTCTTTAGGTCTTTAAATAAGCTTCTCTCCCTCTAGTCGCAAATTTATAATTTTCAAAATCAACAGTAATTTAATGCTGATAAAAACTCTCATGATAACGAACCCGCCTATAGTTTCAGTAAGTAGCAAGCTTTTAGAAGCATTTAAGAAGGTAAATGAAAGAGGGATCGGAAGGGTAATTGTTGCAGATAATGAAATAAAAGGGATTATATCAACTAGGGATTTACTTACTTACATAGTTGAAAGGTGTGAAAATGGCTGTGATAAAGGGGACATTTTCTCGCTTGTAGATAAGGATGTAATACGCGTTATGACTCCAAACCCCGTTTATGTTTTTGAAGATGATGATGTTTTAGATGCATTAAGCTTAATGGTTGCAAGGAACTTTGGCTCTTTGCCAGTAGTTAACAATGAAAAGAAAGTCACTGGAATTGTGACAGAAAGGGAGATGTTATTAGTTTTCCAAGATTTAGATCAGCTATTCCCAGTTAAGGAATTCATGACTAGAAGGGTAACTAGCGTATATGAAGACGTTCCAATGTTTGACGCAACTAGATTAATGATAAAAAGGGGTTTCAGAAGGCTGCCAGTAGTTGATGAAGAAGGGAAGGTAGTTGGAATTATTACTGCTGCAGATGCGTTGAAGTTGGTTGCTAAAGCAATACTAAAGAATGAGCCAGAGATGTTCTTCTCAAAGAAAGTAAAAGAGGTTGCAACAACAGAAATATATACAATTGATCCAGAAAAATCAGTTAATGAGGCAGCAATGACAATGATAATGAAAAAGATTGGTTCTCTTCTAATCCTTGATCCTCAAAATAAGCCAATTGGAATAATTACTGAAAGAGATTTAATAATAGCGTTACATCATCAGCTTCACATGAAGTTAAGTTAAATATTTTAGTCTGTAATTACAAATCACTTACACGTGAGAATAGTAAAGGAGATCAAAACTAGCCAGGATATGGATGTTGTCTTTCAAATTTTCTCTGATCCTGCTTTTACAATACCCAAGTTATTGCCAGGAATTACTTCAATAAAAACTGAAGGAGAGAAGTTTGAAGCTGAAGGGAAAGTATTGACATTTTCATATAAAGCTACAGGAAGAGTCTATGTTGGCGTTGATGAGATTAGGTACATTTATGATACTAATAAAGGGAATGGAACTGTTTTAATAAAAAAGAAAGACGAAAATACCCTGCAAATAGTCATGGAACATGATAGTAATTTTTATGCCTTACTTGGCAAAAGGGCTGTTTCATCTAATTTAGATAAGTTAGCTGAAAACATTGACGAAATAATTAGGTTGGAAAGGATTAAACGTAAAATCTGAATTAGCATTTTCTATTTATGGACATAATTTTCACTGAAAAAGCCCCAAAACCAGTAGGCCCATATTCTCAAGCAGTAAGAGTAGGAAACACAGTATATGTCTCTGGGCAAATCCCAATAGATCCTAAAACTGGAGATGTTGTTAAAGGGGATATAAAGGCACAAACGAGGCAAGTGCTGGAAAACATAAAAGAGATTTTATCAGCAGCTGGTTGCTCGCTTAAGGATGTTGTAATGAGCTTTGTGTTTTTAAAAGACATGAACTTGTTCTCTGCCTTTAATGAGGTTTATGCTGAGTACTTTAAGGAAAACCCTCCTGCAAGAGTAACAGTAGAAGTTTCAAGGTTGCCAAAAGACGTACTAATAGAAATAGCAGTTATATGCTCGAAAGGTTAAGAAAAAATTTTTTTCATTAGTCTTTCTACATGTGGGCATTCATGTACATCTTTGTGGCTTCCGTGCTCAACGCAAGCCGCTGCTATTGGGACCCCTTCAAAGAACAGTATTGCAGCCTCGTCGTCCTCTACGATTTTGTAGAACGTTCCGTCGAAAGTCACTCTGTACTGTATCTCTGCCATATTGTATCACTCCCTCGCTAACTTTTTATTTTTAAAAATTGCAACTTCTGCCTTATAAGCTTTTCTCCTAAATGTACGCTTCTGATGACTTTTCGTTTATTGGCATGTTATAGTTATATTTAATTATCATCTCTAACTCCTTCTTTATTTCTTCCATTGTAATCTCCCCTCTCAACCCTCTTTCAATAATTTCCCTAAACTCCTCTGGCACATAATCCAATCTGGGCTCAGCTAAGTAAAAGTCCTTTAGTGCAACTTCCCTCTTTTCTGGCATTGTTATTGCTTCTTCTATTTCTCTCTCTAGCCACTCAGGGAAGGGGAAGTTGTTTGTTAGTGCAACATAAAGGGTAATTGTAAATGAGTAAATATCAAACTTATACTCTGCTTTTCCTCCAAACCTCTGCAAGGGATGAGCATAATAAGGTGTGTAATGAATGACTGGTGTTCCAACCCTCACTGCTGACCCTAAGTCAGAGAGCTTTGGTACAACGCTTTCATTTAGCAAAGCCTCTAATGCTTCCTCTCCAAATTTTGGAATTTTTCTATTAAAGAGAATATTAGATGGCTTTATGTCGCAATGCACAAACCCATTCTTATGTACGTGAATCACTGCTTCAGCCAATTTGCTAAACATTAAAGCAACAATTTGAGGCCATTTACTTGAGTGACGCAAAGCTGAATACTCCGGATTAACCAAAATCTCCCTTAAGTCCCCTCCTTCCATGTATTCCATTACTAATGCTGGTGGAGAAGAATAATAATCAGAGAAGTTCTCGTCAATGAAGCTGGCAAAAATCCTAACTAAGTATTTTGAGCCTTTAGATACCTCTTGCATTTTAGCTATTTCATAGAGCAACTCGTCATATCTAAACTCCTTTTTCACAACTTTCATTGCAAACTTTTTCATGTTTTTCTCCACTAAAAGAACGAAGCCCATCCCTCCAGTCCCTAAGACTTTCTCAACTTTATATCCATAAAGGACATATCCTACCCACGAGTTTGGGTCAAATCCCTCAGTTGGCATGTATAGCTCATAAGTCTTTATCTTGCTACATGCCTCTATCACTCCTTCTCTGCAAGCAAATAAGAACTCCTTCTTTGCGTTTGATGAAGCATTTAATTTCTCCAAAGCAAGCCCTTTAAGATAGGCAGTTTGTGCATTTCTCCTTATTTTTTCTGCCTCCTCAATCAAATCTAAGGCTTTTTTGTACTCTCCAGCGTAAATGTAGGCATTTGCTAAAGCCAGCATGTTTGTGAAATCCCTCCTCCTCTTTAACGCTTCTTCAAAGTACTTCACAGCTTCTCTGTAATTTCTTTTGTTAAGAAAATACCAGCCAAGCTTTAATGCAGGGGCATCATAAGTTGGCAAAATAGATAAGGCCTCAAAGAGGAGCTTAACGTCGTTTCTAACCTCAAATTCATCTATTAACTTGTTTACTTTATCCCTCAGTTTTTGCTCTAATTCTCTGTACTTTATCTCTGAAAAGAAGGAGTAGATCTTTAATGCCTCTAGTTCTTCCCCTAATTTCTCAAAGCACTCAGCAGCAGCCAAGGACTCCTCTGGATATTTAGAGTCCAATTCTTTATAGAGAGAAACAGCCTCTTCGCATTTTCCAAGCTTTGATAAGCTTACTATTGCCCTTCTTTTTACCTCATCAGATTGATAAGTTTTAAGCATGTATTTGATCAAGTCATAGCTTAAGTCCATTAAATCAAGTAAGCGTTTTTTGTCACCTTTCAATACCGGGATTCCTTGAACTAGTAAATACTCCCCGTTAATTACTTCGTTATCTAGCTTGTCAAAGTGCAATACTATTGCGTTCTCAGAGGAAAATATGTAAGCGTTAAGCGGAGGGATTTTGCCGACAAGGATAGCGTTATAAATTCCACTCAATTTACTGCTGTCAAAAACTGGCCTTGAGGAAACTTTCACTTTTCCATTGTCATATTTTATTTCATAACCTATGTTGTCCTTTAACTTGAGCTTTCCGTCCCACTCTATAATTACCCCATCTAAGTAAAGGTATGTCTTGCCATCTTTTGTAAACGCAAAATACATGTTTTTATGCTTGTGTAATATCTTATTTAATTTGCAAGTCAATAATACTATTTAAATCCCTAATCAAGGCTTATGCTGATATTATTAACGCCAAGCCTTTTAAGCTTCTCATTTAACCATTGCAAAAACTCCTCTTTTCTTTCCATTGCAAACTCATAAGCCAATTCCTTGTAGTCAAGCCTTATTTGCGTATTAGAAAGCAACTCATCAACTATTGGAGATAACTTGTCTGGGTTAAAGCCAGTCTCGTTGATCACCAGTATTTCATCTTTTTCCAGTTCCTTAACAACTTCATCATCAACTTTTGTCCTGCTTATCACAACCCCTTTATCTGGATTGTAAATTGATTTATACAAGTTGATGATCTTGTACTCCCTTATTTTCTTCCCTTTTTCCTCAGCAAATTCTGGCATTTCATCTTTCATGCTTGCCCCTAAAACTTCAGCTAATCCCTTGTAAAGCCCCTTTATCCATCTAGCTCTCCATTCATTTCCAGATAAAGGCTTATATCCCTTTAGATATCTCCACCTTTTCCACCAGTCATCTAGCTCTTTAAACTCAATAACGTAATTTGGCCTCTTTATGGGAATATCTCCATTTAAATCAACTATGTCAATGTAAAAGCCCTTGTAAATCATCATATCTGGCCTTAAAGTAGAGTATAATTTCCAAACCCTTTCTAAATCGCTGTTATCTTCCCATGATATTGGCCTAGGGGCCTCAAGGAAGAAGCTAAAGCTCCTCCCCAAATTGTCGCTGACAACCGCATTTGGAGGTATTGTTCCGCTTTTCTGTTTCCCTGCCCTATCAAAGTTTATGTAACCATGTTCCGGATAGCTAAGTTTGAACCCCTTTTCAGCTAATTGCAAAAGAATTGAGGAAAATCCCCAAGCTTGATAAATACTTCTCATGTTAGATCCAAAAGAGCTGTTTACTGCTTGCCTTCCCTTTGTAAAGAACTCCTCTGCAGTTATTCTCCCTCTAACTAAGTCATGAAAGTATAAAAAGAGCTTTTTAACTAAGTGCTTTTTAGGATTTTCTATAAAGCTTTTCATTTCCCTGCTAAACATCCACCCCTTTATGTTCATTTTCTCCTTTAGTTCGTCTAGCACAATGAAGAGGTTGCTTATCCATTCATAAGCATCTTTTATTTTCCCTTGAATAACGTAATCAACAAATTCCTCTTTTAGCTCCTCAACTTCCTTTGGAATATTAACTCCAGTTTTATCAATTCCCTCAACTTCTTTTAATTTTTCTAGCACAAAAAAGAGAGAGGAAGACAGCTTTATAAGGTATTACCTTGTTTTAACTCACTTCTTCAGAATTTCCTCGATTTTTTGATTATATTTCTTCAGAACCTCATCTATTTCTTTTTCAGCCTCTTCATAGATTTTAACTAATTCAACAACTTTTTCAGAAACTCTAGTCCCTCCAGCCCCCTTACCCCCTTTATGCATCTCTATTCCTCCTACAAAATCATTCACTTTTCTTACATATTCCCATGCGAATTTGTAAGAAACATGCATGCTTTTTGCTGCAGTAGAAATTGATCCAGTTTCCATAATTAGTTTAATTAAAGATATCCCTCCCTTCCCAATTATTGGCTTTCCATCATCACTTTCAATCCAAAGCTTGAACCTAAACCTCATAAATCTAAACCTTGTGGATATATTAACTTTATTATAATATCAACTTTTTGTTTTGCCTCCTCTAAATCCTTTGCAGTGAAGTTCACATGACCCATTTTCCTCCTCTTTCTCACTTCCTTTTTGCCATACCAGTAGACTTTACCATAGCGAAGGACTTCTGGTGGGACATTGTCAGTCCCTAATATGTTAACCATGCCTCCATATGACAAAAGCTCTGTAGTTCCTAGCTCAAGGTCAGTTATTGCCCTTATGTGTTGCTCAAACTGAGAGACAAAGGCTGTATCTAAAGTGTAATGCCCAGTGTTGTGAACTCTTGGGGCAAATTCGTTAATCAGTATTTCATTGCCCCTAACGAAGAACTCAATCCCCATTGTTCCAACGTAGTTAAGAGAATCCATTAGCTTTTTAGCAATTTCAGCAAACCTTGGATCGTTTAAGGGGCCGTAATTGTAGACCAGAATCCCTTTCTCATTGTAATTAAAAGTTGGTGGGTAAGCCTTGAAGTTCCCTTTTCTGTCCCTAACTGCAATTATTGAAGCTTCATAGTCAAAATTAACGAACTCCTCAACAACGAACTTGCACTTCATGTCTTTTATAAATGAATATTTCTCAACGTCGTTCTTTATGAAATATTGCCCCTTTCCATCATAACCACCTCTGCTTTGCTTAATAACTCCAACGTTGTTGAACTCATCCTTTAAAATCTTTAAAGCTTCCTCGCCGTCATTTGCTACGTAAAAGTGAGGAGTTGGCAACCCATGATCCTTGTAGTATACTTTCTCTTTCCACCTTTCCCTCTTTAATTCAACAGAGTTAAGCCTGGGGAGCAATTTCCCTTGATCTTCTGCATATTGCAAAGCCTCTTCTTTAACGTGCTCAAACTCAAAAGTTACAATGTCAACTTCATCAATCATCTTCTTATACTCTTCTGGCTTAAAGCACTTGTCTGCAATTCTGCAAGCCGGGGCATCTAATTCATCCATTACGTAAAAAGTAAAGGGGTATTTTCTGCCCTCTAAAATCATCATCCAACCTAATTGTCCTCCTCCTAAAATCCCTATTTTAATCGAGCTTTGTGTTAAGGACTTCATTCTTCATGTCCTCCATGAATTTCTTAACTTTTTCAGCAATATAAGGATATTTTATTCCCAAAATTCTTAAAGCTAAAAGGGCAGCGTTTTTCGCATTTCCAATAGCTACTGTAGCCACTGGAACCCCATAAGGCATTTGAACAATAGAAAGGAGGGAATCCAAACCGTTAAGATGCTTAGAAGGTATTGGAACTCCTATAACTGGCAAATGAGTTAATGAGGCTGTCATCCCGGGCAAATGTGCAGCTCCTCCAGCACCAGCAATAATAACTTCAATCCCTCTTTGCTCTGCAGTCTTTGCGAACTCAACCATAAACTCTGGAGTTCTATGGGCTGAAACCACTCTAGCTTCAACTTCAACACCAAATTGCTTTAGCAATTCTACAGCCTCTTTCATATATTCCCAATCAGATTTACTCCCCATTATTACAGCTACTTTAGGCATAAGATACATAAATGCTAAGAGTATATTAGAGTTATTTTCAATCAGTCTTTCTCTTTCTATGATAGAACTATAGATTATTTAGCCTTTAACAATATATATACAAGAGGAAATATATCGAAAATATTTTATTTTTATTTTTCCAAATGAAACTATGCCTTTTGCTAGATGCTATATGTGTAAAAACATGTGTGGAATAATTACTACTGTTGAAGGTAAAACTGTTAGGGTTTCACCAAATAAAAATCACCCTCAGCCTGGCATTTGTGGCAGAGGTGCTGCAGGCCCTTATTTGCTAAACCACCCAGATAGATTAAAAAGCCCCTTGATAAGAAAAGGAGATAAGCTAGTACCAACAGACTGGGACACTGCTTTAAACGAAGTAGTTAAAGTGCTTAAGGAGTTGAGGGATGAAGGTCACCCTGAGTATTTAGCAATAACATTTCATGACTATGGGAAAGAAATCCTTGAGAGGTTTGCAAACCTTTACGGCACTCCTAATTTAATAGGGCATGAGTCCGTTTGCCACGGCCCTAGAACTGTTGCTGCCCAACTAGTTTTAGGTGCTGAGGGGCCGAGAAGCATTGACCCAGACTATCCAAACTCAAAATTTGTAGTATTTATTGGTAGAAACCCGCTAGAAGGAATAGTACCAGATATTGTTAGAAGGATTGATGAAGGGAGGAAGAAAGGTTTAAAAATTGCTGTAATCGACCCAAGGAAGTCTGCAATTGCACAAAGATATGCAGATAGATGGATACCAATAAAGCCTGGCTCCGATACAGCTTTCCTCCTTTCAGTAATTTATTACATGATAAGAAAGGGAATGTACGATGAGGACTTTTTAAGAAAGTACAGCAATGCAGGTTTGATTATTTACGAGGACGATTTAACCCCTACTGGGGAATACTCTGATAACTTGCTGTATGAAGGTGTAAAAGATGGAAGAAAAGTTGCAACTGCTTTTAAACTTTTAGAGAAAGAAGGGGAAAAGGTTTATCCTAGGTTAAAAGACGTTACTGGGGCTACATATGATGATGTTGAATATATTGCAGAGAACTTATGGGAGAATAGACCTTCAGCAGCCATAGACGATGGCTGGCATACCTCTTTCTCAATAGACTCCACTTACACATGGATGTCAGCATTTATTATAAATGCTATGATTGCAAACATTGACAGAAAGGGAGGTTTAGTTTTTGCTAAAAAGCCAAAAGTGAAGTTATATGACGTTTCAAACGTTAAGGCTAAAAAGATTGACAAAATTAGGTATCCATTAACTTACGCAGCTTTTCAAGAAGTTTATAGGGCAATACTTACTGGGAACCCTTACCCTATCAAAGTTCTCTTTGTTGTAGGAACTAATTTAGATGGCAGAGATCCAAATTCAGAATTAGTTAGAAGGGCATTAGAAAAAGTATATCTTGTAGTAGTGGACGTAATGCCTTCAGAAGTCACTGAGTATGCTGAAGTTGTTTTGGCAGAATCTACTTATTTCGAAAGGGATGAATTGCCATTGCCCGTTGGTTGGTCTTTAGATGGTTGGATTGACATTCATCAAAAGACTATAGAGCCAATTTATGACACAAGGTCTTTAACATGGATTATGCTAGAGCTTGAGCACAGGCTTGGGCTTTCAAATGAGACTTTTGAGGACTTGAAAAAGAGGGTTTTGTCTCAGTTAAAAGTTGATGAAAAAGAGCTTTATGAAAAAGGGTGCGTGAAAGTTTATCAAGGAGATATTTACGAGGTATATCCGTATAAAGAAAGGCTAAATACGCCATCTGGCAAGATTGAAATTTATTCTGAAACGCTGAAGAAATATGGCTATTATCCAATTCCTACTTACATAGAGAAAAATATTGCCCCTAGAGATATTGATGAATTTTATTTAGTTAGCGGTCACACACTTTATCACACTCAAGATAGCATAACTTTTGACATACCTACATTAATTAGAATTCAGCCAGACAACCCAGTTATGATAAATTCAAAAAGAGCTCAAGCTTTAGGAATTAAAGATAATGATGAAGTAGAAGTGATATCATTAACTACTGGGGCGAAAGTAAAGTGCAAAGTCAAAGTTACTGATGCAATAAGAGAGGACACAGTATTTACTTATTTCGGCTTTGGAAGGCATGCAAAAGGAGAGAGATTTGCTTATGGCCATGGGTTTGATGTAAATAGCTTAATTAGCGATCAAATTACAGACCCTATATCTGGAAGTATAGCTCAATCGTTAAATATAGTTAAAATTAGGAAAATTGTTATGTAATGTGAAGCTTTACCTAACTTCTATTTGCTTAAAAATCTTAATATAACAGTATAATAGTTAATTTACTTAAATTTTGTAAATTTTACTTTTTAAATTACTTAACTGAAAAATTACGATAGAAAAGTTTAAATAGACTTTAATAGTAAGTTAAAAAGTGGAATTCACTTTATTAAGACAGCCTGAAGAGTTACTTATTGCGTTATCTAAAGAGGATGTATTTAGTGAGTATGGAATCTCAATCCTTGATGGAGAGTTTTATATGAAGCTTCTTGGCCTTAAAGTACATGGAAAGTTTGAAAAAAGGATTGAAAATGAGTCTGTAACTTTTATCTTTTTAAGTAAAATTGCAGGAGCAAAAGTCACTTTATTTATCTCTAGGCATGACGAATGCTCTACGAAATTAAAAATAGATATTAATGCATGGGGTTTGCTAGGCGGATTATTAAGAAGGAAACTAAATGAAGTACTAATAAATCTTGTAATTGATTTAGAGTTTAAATTAAGAAAATACATTTCTTTCGAGAAAAAGTTGTCCATTAAGATGATGACTAATTGCAAAGGACTAAGAGAGTTGATAGAGAAACTTTCGTATGACTCATCTAGTTATTACTTTCTTATTATAGACAAAAAGTATATTATTGAAATTGTTAACGGAATACCATTAGCTGGGGATGTAGAGAAATATTGCAGAGATATGTGTAGCGTTGAGCTATATGAGCTTAAACCTTTAGGCGTTGATTAGGAAATAAATATACTTAAGCTTGACCCAAATCCTATTTAAGACTTTTAAATTAAGAATTACTCTGTGGACGTTTATTCAGAGGAAGAGTTATTCAAGGTCATAAGGGATTCTTATCTCAACTCAAGGAAAATTCAAATTTTAGGCAGTGGTCGGCACGCGAAAAAAGGAAAGGCTGACGAGTTTATTTACACGAGGAAGATGGATTGGTTTGAAATAAGGGACAATAAAGTAATTGGGCTTGCTGGTGCAGACGTTACAAAAATTAGAAAAGAGGCTAGCGAACTAGGTTTGCTTTTCCCAACTTTATACAATGGAACCTTAGGAGGTTTGCTTGCAACAAATGAGCCATCCCCACTCTCAACAACATATGGAAATCCTAGAGACTTCACGCTTGACGTTAGAGTCTTAACCCCTTATGGAGGAATAAAGTGGAAGTTCTTAGTTGGCTCTTTTGGCTTATTAGGGGCAATATCGAGGGCTGAACTAAAGCTTTTCGAAAAACCAAAAAGGGTAATTACATATGAGAGAAATGACGTAAATGAGGAAGAAGTTAAGAAGCTGATAGAACTCTCCCCCTTAGTTCTTTTGATAGATTATGATAGAGAGAAGTTCAATGTTCACGCCTCTTTTGAAGAAGAAAAGAACGTTGGGAATAGCTATACAAGGGACGAAGGAGTTCCATTTGTTGAAGTTAATGGTGAAAGCGAAGAGGTTGTAGTTGAGGGAGATTCTTTCTCTGAGTTTAAAAAAGCAGTAGAAGTTTCAAAGCCTCAGTACGCTTATTGGATTTATAAATCTGGAGTTTTCAAGCTTTATAACGCTGACAGAGAAGCTTTATCTAAGGCAGGGATTAAGTACTACACAAGGGATTACCCTAAAGAAATATACCTAAAGCTTAAGAGGCTACTTGATTTTAAGAATATATTTGTATGAGGCACTTCATAATTGATTGCGATACTGCAGAAGACGACATAATGAGCCTTTTTATGTTAATCAAGAATGGCGTAAGCGTTGAAGGGGTTACAATTGTTGAAGGCAACATAAGTTATGAGCAAGAAATTAACAATGCACTGTGGGCTTTAGAGTTTATAAACAGAAACATCCCAGTTTACCCAGGCAGTGATAGGCCTTTAGTTAAGCAATTTAGAACTGTTGAGGAAGTTCACGGAAAAGGTGGAATTGGGGATGAAATAGTAAAGCCAACAAGACTAAAGCCAGAGAAAAAGAAGGCTGTAGACGCTATCGTGGAACTAGCAGACAGATATGCAGGGGAACTAGAGTTTCTGGCGATTTCACCCTTAACGAATTTAGCCTTAGCTTACTTAAAGGACAAAAGCATTACAGAAAAAATAAAGAAAGTTTGGGTTATGGGAGGTACTGTTTGGGGAAGAGGAAATATAACTCCAGTTGCTGAGTTCAACATTTGGGTTGACCCAGATGCAGCAAAGATTGTATTTAATGCTGGCTTTGACATAACAATGGTTCCTTGGGATGTAATTGTTAATTACCCAATAAATGATGAAGAGTGGGAGTCAATAAAGAGGATGAACACTAAAATGGCTCAGTTTTACGTTAAGATTTACAGTCATTATAGAGAGTACTCAATGAAAAAAGAGAAAATCGGAGGCACTCCTCACCCAGATTTAATAACTACTGCAGTTGCTTTAAATAGAAATGTAGTTAAGAAGTCAGAGAGGCAGTTTGTAGATATAGAGAACTGCGATTGCTTAACAAGGGGTATGACAGTAATTGACTATCTCGGTTTGTGGGGTAAAGAACCAAATGCTGAGGTTGTATATGAAATAAACAAGAGTGAGTTCTATTCTATGTTAATAGATTTGCTCAATTGGTTTTAAAGATCTATATAGTCATTTTTTGTTTTTATAGTTTATTTACGAAAAATAAAAATAGATGTTTTTATTAGATACTCACATGGAGACGAGGTTCGAAATTCGCAGGAACTTGGACGATGATGTGTTTTATCTATTCGCTAGGCCAGAGTTTTTATTCACTAACATGTTTAAAGCAGAAGTGGCAGTTGACGAAAAGAAAAAGAAATTTATAGCAAAAATTCCGCTGAAAACATTTTTCCTTCCATTTGAATTAGTGCTTGAAGGCCATTCTTACGCCTCAGCAAGAAAAATCGTTCATGCATTTATAATACCAGACTTCGCAAAGCACAGAGATGGAATAGTAAGAATAGAGAAACTTGGAAATTTGCTATCATTTCATATAAAAATAGATTTGCCTCTCAACTTTATTCACTCACTTGTTTTGAAGAAGAGAATATGGAATTTCAGGCCGAACTTCGATGAAATTGTAAGGATTGAAAGGATTAAGAGAAAAATCTGATTTTTTCTAGCAATCATATTTTGTACATAATACAATTTCCATTTCTCTTACTAAATCTCTGAGAAACATGTAATGTCTGTATAACTCTTCTATGCCCTCTTCTGTTATTCCAACTATTGCATCTCCTCTCCCTAAATAAGCCTTTCTCACTATTAGCCCTCTTCTCTCCAGCCTTCTTATGTTCTTTGCAAGTTGCTTTCTGCTCAAACCTAAGTACTCTCCTATTTCGCTAATTGTGTGCTCTTCTTCTGATAGTAGCGTTAAAATTGCTAATTGAGTGATGTTCACAAAAGTATTTACTCACCAAAGTATATAAACACTCTATTTCCTTATGAAAAGGAATGACAATCCCAAGATTAAGGCTAAAACGGAAGAGGCTAGTAGAGACAGCCTAGCTGAAAATGCCAAATAACTTGCTAAATAACCAATAAGCCAACCAAACTGTTGCATTGAGTTTATTAACCCAAAGGCCTCTGGGCTTTTCTCTCGGCTTTCCTCTAATGCTGAAGGAATAATTGCCTCCCAAAGCCCAAAAAACACAGAAAAGAAAGGATTGACATAAACTAGAGAAGCGAGGGAGAAAAGGAATAAATACACGGATAAGAGAAACTTTCTTTCAAATCTAGAGTAAAGAAAAGTAAAGAAAGCTCCAAGAAGCTCAGCTAAAGTTGCTATTTCTCCAATCTCTTCATAAGACATTGAGTAATTCTCTCTCAAAACTAGATAAATAAATGGAAAGGCTAAAGCTATTGGTAAAATTACAAGGATTGGAATTAATATCTTGTAATTTAATCTTACCTTTTCATTCTTCACATTTATCTCTTCAAGTCCAAGTAATGGTATGCCAGTGAAAATCATTATTATTCCAGCAATAATGAAAACCTCCCTTAATCCCAAAAGAGAAGCTATAACTCCACCAATATATGGGGTGAAAAGAGAAGGAAGGATTGAGATTGCCCAAACTACAGATATAGTCCCCTTCCCTAAATTGTTCATGTAAGAGTAATAACTGGGCAAAGCTAAAAAGAAACTAGAAGTTATAATGTAAGAGACTATTAGCAGAAGCAAATCTTTTGCAAGGCCAACCATAATTAGCCCAATGCCAGAAATTATTCCCCCAAGTATCATAGTCTTAACTAACCCAATTTTCCTTGCTAGTTTCCCTCCTATAAGTGGTAAGGGAATTGCGAAAATTGCGGAAATTAAATAAACTAAAGTCACGTCTTTAACAAACTTAACTACATATAAAGACACAAAGGGGTAATAGAGATAGTAAGAAAGACCCCAAATAAACCAACTTCCAGCAATCCTTGCTACATTGTTCATAAGCATGAGAATTACTTTCCCAATCCTTTTATTTTTGTCTAAGTCGTTTTGTAATTACCTAAAAATTAAGGATAAAGATTTTTTATACTCATTTAAATTACTTATACTGATAGTTATGACTGAAAAACTCTCAGAGCAGTTGCAACAATTAGGAGAGCCAGAAGAGAAAGCAGATTATAACATGAGATATTATAAATACTTATATAAGAAAAGCGTGGAAGAGCCAGACAAGTTCTGGGGGGAACTTGCTGAAGAGCTAATTGACTGGTTTGAGCCTTGGAAGCAAACTTTTGTGCAAGAGGAAGGTCTTCTGACAAAATGGTTTATTGGTGGAAAAATTAACGCTTCTTATAACGCAGTTGATAGGCATTTAAACTCACCTAGGAAATATAAGGCTGCAATATTTTGGGAAAGCGAAAGAGGAGAAAAGAAAGCAGTTACCTATCAAGATCTCTTCTATGAAGTAAATAAGTGGGCTAACGCATTAAGGGAGTTGGGTGTAAAGAAAGGGGATACTGTAACAATTTACATGCCTTTAACTCCAGAAGGAGTTATATCAATGTTAGCTGTAGCAAGGCTTGGAGCAATACACAGCGTAGTTTTTGCAGGATTTGGAGCACAAGCTTTGGCAGATAGAATTGCAGATGCAGGATCTAAAGTAGTAATTACTGCTGATGGATATTACAGAAGAGGAAAGTTAGTTGAGCTGAAGAAGACTGTAGATGAAGCAATAAACTTGTTAGGCGAAAAAAGCCCAGTTCAGAAAGTTTTGATATACAAGAGGACTGGGATTGAAATTCCTTTCAAAGAGGGCAGAGATGTATATTTTGATGAAGTTGGGAAATACAAATACATTGAGCCAGTGCCTATGGAGTCAACAGACCCTCTATTCATACTTTACACTTCTGGAACCACTGGCAAGCCAAAGGGAATTGTTCATGACACTGGCGGATATTTAGTTGGAACCTCTGTAATGTTGTTGTGGAGCTATGGCTTAAGTCAAGAAAATGACGTCCTATTTAACACCTCTGACATAGGCTGGATTGTTGGTCATTCATATATAACTTATGCCCCCTTAGTAATGGGAAGGACAGTAGTCATATACGAGAGCGCACCAGACTACCCATACCCAGATAAATGGGCAGAATTAATAGAGAAATATAAAGCAACAACTTTTGGCACTTCAGCAACTGCAATTAGGACTTTAATGAAGTATGGCGAGGATTACGTCAAACAGCACGACTTATCTTCGCTAAGGGTTATTGTTACAAACGGAGAGCCATTGAATTATGCCCCATGGAAGTGGGGATTAGAGGTTGTTGGTCAAGGGAAAGTGTTCATGTCTCACCAGTGGTGGCAAACTGAGACTGGAGGGCCAAACATTGGTTACATACCCGGAGTTGTTTACTTGCCAATGAAATCTGGCCCAGCAGTTGGGTTCCCATTGCCAGGCAATAAAGTTGCAGTGCTAAACGAAGAAGGGAAAGAGACAAAGCCTAGAGAAAGAGGGTATTTAGTTATGCTACCTCCATATCCGCCAATGATGATGATTGGAATGTGGAATGACCCTGGCAATGAGAGGTTAAAGAAGACGTACTTCAGCAAATTCCCTGGAATATATTACCCAGGAGATTTCGCAATGGTTGATGAAGAAGGATATATATGGGTTACTGGGAGGGCAGATGAAACAATTAAAGTTGCTGCACACAGAATTGGGGCTGGAGAAGTCGAATCAATTGTAACTTCTCACCCAGCAGTAGCAGAGGCAGCCGCAGTAGGAATTCCAGATCCAGTAAAAGGCGAAACCATACACTTATTCGTCGTACTAAAGGTCGGCTATTCACCTTCTCCACAATTAGCAAAAGAGATTCAAGAGCACGTAAGGAAATACATGGGACCAATTGTAACTCCAGAAGTACACTTTGTAGATAAGTTGCCAAAGACGAGGTCTGGAAAGGTAATGAGGAGAGTTATAAAGGCTGTAATGCTGGGGCAGAGTGCAGGAGATATATCAACTTTAGAAGACGAGGCATCAATGGAAGAGATAAAGAAAGCTGTTGAAGAGTTTAAGAAGTCATTAGGTCAGCAATGATCTTAACAGCGGATTACTCAACTTTTTATTCCCTACCCCCTTTACCCTCTCGCTTATTACCATTTTATAAAAAGTCAAAGTATCCACCTTATGGCTTAAGGAAAGTAGAGGCTATAACTCAAGGGGTGATTGTACCTCCAGAGAAATTGAAAAATGCTGACGGAATTATAGGCATTTACGTTAATGATCCACTTGGCTTAACTGAGGTTTCTCAGGGTTTGAAGAGGATTTTTGGAGATGAGCCAAATCACGTTTCCTCTTTTAAGTCTTTCACAAAGAAAATAAGGGCTTTGAAGGAAAGAGGAGCAAAGGTTATTATCGGTGGTCCAGGGGCTTGGGAGTTAACAAATGAAGATTGGGTAGACCACGTTATAATAGGGGAAGCTGAAAAGACTTTGCCAAAAGTGATTAGAAAGACAAAAGAAGGAGAAAATTTGCCAAAAGTGATTTATGGAGAGCCTGCAGACAAGTTTTACCCTATAAAGGCTCCATCAGCAATGGCAGAAGTAGAGGTGATGAGGAAAGAAAGAAAAGTCCCCCTTGAGGTTGTTAAAAAAGAGCTTGAAATTCAATCTCGCTACCACGGCTATGTGAATTTAATATCTCCAGATCTGTTCTCTTACGGCGATGGACTAATAGAACTTTTAAAGCTCAGCTCATCTTACGGCAAAGTCATTTTTTCTAACATTTCTGCTTTGTCTTCACTCACAGTAGATCTGCAAAAAATTAGGGAGGTATTAAAACTTAGCGAGAGCAACTGGAGGTCTCCAGTTTTAAGTTCAAGTCCAGGGAGTTGCATGTACAAAGCCGAAAAAGAGGTTCTAAGGGAGCTGAACAAAAACTTCATTTACCCCATGATCTATACAGAGCCTTACAGCGTTTACGATCTGATGAACTATAAGTGCATAATTATACCAATTCCGCTAAGGGAAGATGAAGAAATTCATAAAGTGCTTTATGACGTTTGGCTTCATGACAAGAAATTTGTTAAAATGCCTTTCTTCTTATCTAGAGTTATTGATTATATTCTTTACAAGAACGTTGAGACTAAAGGAGAGTATTTAAGAAAACTCAAGCTGAACACTCCTTTCTCTATATTTAAATTGTTACCAATTTTAGTTAGGTCTATCCATTAAAACTGTGTGTTATTATTTCCTCCTAATTAAACTCAGTACAATTCCGAAAGCAATCAAACCCATAACTCCGGCAAATATGTATGCATAAGAGTAACTTATCTGATAAAGGAATCCCATTGCTGTATTTCCTATTAATACGCCAATGCTTCTTCCAAAAGACAAAGCCCCCATTGCTGTCCCAGTTTCTCCCTTTGATACCTTAGAAACTATTGTGGGTTCAAAAGTCTCTGTAGAGGCAACAGCAATCCCCATAATTGCTGAAAGAGGATAAATAGCTATTATACCAAGTGGTGAGAGAAAGGCATAGCCAATAGCCACTAGCCCTGCTAAAAGATAGCCTAGAAAGGCTAGTCCTTGATATTCATTTAAGCGTATTTTTCCAAAGACATATCCAAATAAAGCAGAGGAAAATAAGAACACCCCATAAGTCAGTGTTGCTAAGTAAAACTTGTGGGTGAACTCTTCAGTAGTAATAAT
>ERZ1684502.77-NODE-77-length-24848-cov-160.120478_pt1 | contig 24848 bp, 28 predicted proteins | sample MGYA00580192_ERZ1684502 | MGnify/ENA primary metagenome ERZ1684502 (study PRJEB41476, sample SAMN13258264) | hydrothermal vent metagenome | biome: caldera [ENVO_00000096]; feature: acid hot spring [ENVO_00002120]; material: acidic water [ENVO_01000358] | place...
ACTAAAAATGAAACAGATGGATACAAAATCTTTGGTAAATTATATAGCATTAAAGATACTAGGTGGTAGCGACTATATATTAGATGCACTAGAAGAATATCTAGTTAATGGAGAAGGACCGGCATCAGTCGCCTATAAGTATCAGATATCAAAGCATCAGCTTAGGGGCTACGCGCAAAGGATTATTGAAAAGAGCGGAAGCGAAGCAAGGGCAAGAAAAATCATTCCCATTATTAAGCAAATTACAAGCGACATTAAGCCAATAGTCAAGAAGAACGAAAAGGACTTGTATACATGCGAAATATGTAAAGTTACAGTTGCAAAAGATGATGCTGAGGAGCACGTAAGGAAATATCACAAAGATATACTTACTGCAACAGTAAAGACCATGCTTGAAAGGCTAGAACAATATAAGAAAGAGAAGCAGGCCGTAATACTTACTTCAGCAAGTTAAAGAGAATTTTTTTGGGCTACAGACTTTTTTACGCCCTTTTAGCTCGTTAGATTTTATATTAAACAAGGTATTATCTATTTGTATGAAAAAGGTAGTTAGCGTGAGACTTAGAGAAGAGATCGTTGCAGCAATCGACGAGTATAGCAAAAAATATAATATCCAAAGTAGGACTGATTTTCTCAAAAAAGCATTAGAATATTTTATAAAAACTCACAAAAATAGGAACGTGATGAGCTAAAGGAGTCCTTTAACATTATCTTTTTAGAGAATGCGTTTTTTTAATTATCTTCATTCTTTATAAGCCAATTTTTTATGTTGATTTGGCGAAATGAAAATCGTTCTTGCGTACTCGGGAGGTTTAGATACAACAGTAGCAATAAGATGGTTAAAGGAAACCTTTAAGGCTGATGTTATAACAGTTACTGTAGATGTCGGGCAGAAAGATAATTTTGAAGATATAGAAAAAAGAGCTTATATTGCAGGGGCAGTTAAGCATTACACAATCGATGCTAAAAAGGAGTTCGCTGAAAATTATATTTCTTATTCAATAAAAATGAACTCACTTTATGAAGATGTATATCCATTATCAACTGCATTAGCAAGACCATTAATAGCACAAAAAGTTGTTGAAATTGCTAAAAAAGAAGGGGCAGAATATATAGCCCACGGCTCAACATCTAAAGGAAATGATCAAGTTAGATTTGATTTGGCAGTAAAGGCATTATACCCAGAGGCAAAGATAATAGCTCCAGCAAGAATATGGAATATGACTAGAGAAAAAGAGATTGAATATGCAAAAGAAAGAGGGATTCCAATAAAGACTGAAAGTAACAAATATAGCATTGATGAAAACCTTTGGGGGAGAAGCATAGAAGGAGATGAAATCTCGGACCCTTCAAAAGAAGTTCCAGAAGATGCTTTTGAATGGACTAAAAAGAGAAAAGAGGGAAAGCTTAAGCTCAGCATTGAGTTCGATAAAGGCATTCCAGTAGCAATAAATAATGAAAAAATGGATTTGGTTAAAATCATTCAGTTACTAAATGAATTAGCTGGTTCATACGGCTTTGGAAGAATAGAACATCTAGAGAATAGAGTTGTTGGATTTAAGTCTAGAGAAGTTTATGAAGCTCCTGCAGCTTTAATTCTCATAAACTCTCACAAGGACTTAGAGAAAACTGTATATTCTCCACTCGAGTTGAGATTCAAGAGGATTATTGACTATCAATGGTCAGACTTAGTTTATCAAGGATTATGGTTTGAGCCCTTAAGAGAAACCTTGCAAGTTGCTGGAGATAACTTAAACAAATGGGTTAGTGGAGAAGTAAAGGTTGAGATAGAAGGAAATGGGCTAAGAATACTTGGAAGGAATTCGAAGTACTCTCCGTTCTCAGAAAAGATAGCAAGCTATAATAAAGGATGGTATCCAACTGATGAGATGGCTAGAGGGTTTATTGAGATATTTGGAATGCATTCATTGCTTACAAGACAGGTGAGAGAGTAGTGGTATTATATCGAAAGTGGGGCTCAGAAAAAGACTTTGTTTCTACTTACACTTCTTCAATTGACAGCGATAAAGAAATTATTGAAGAAGTAAAACTTGTTATGAAAGCACACGTTATTGAGCTTTATCTTTCTGGCTATATTAAAAAAGAGGTTGCTTCGAAGATACTTGAGGCGATAAATTCGTTTCATGAAATAAAAGAGGGATACGAAGACGTTCATGAAGCTTTAGAAGATCATATAATAAAGCAAGTTGGCGAGGAAGGGGGCAATGTAGGGTTAGGCAGAAGCAGAAATGACCATGTTGCAACTGCCTTAAGGTTGAGAATGAGAAAATACCTCATTGACATACTTTATCGTTTAATCTCTTTAAGAAGAACTTGCATAGAGAAGGGCAGGGAAAGCAAAGAGGTTTTATTTCCAGTTTATACTCACTTTCAGCCAGCCCAACCCTCAACTTTATCCCATTATTTGCTTTACATAGAGGAAGAGCTTTCAACTGTTTGGAACTACTTGTTTAACTCTTTGCTTTTAGTAAATAGATCCCCATTAGGCAGTGGGGCAATCGTTGGCACTAACGTAAAATTAGATAGAAAAAGAGAGGCTGAAATGCTAGGCTTTGATGACATAATTTATAATACAATATCTGCAACCTCATCAAGGCTAGATTTGATAAACGCTATTTCAAACCTTTCCTTACTTATGCTGTTTCTAAGTAGAATAGCTGAAGACCTAATTCTCCTTTCCTCAATGTTCATTGGAATTGTTAAATTGCCAGACTCTCACGTAAGCACTAGCAGTTTAATGCCTCAAAAAAGAAACGCTGTAACATTAGAAGTTCTGAGAAGCAAAGCTGGTGAGTGCTTTGGAGATTTAACCTCATTAGTTACAATCTATAAGGGCTTACCTTCTGGATATAATTTAGATTTACAAGAAATGAACAAGCATTATTGGAATTGCATAAAAATTGTAATTCCTTCTTTAGAAGTTATAGACTCAATAATTAAGGGAATTGAGGTAAAGGATTTCAAGGTTGATGATAAAATAACTGCAACTGACGTTGCAGAGGATTTAGCAATTACCGGAATCCCCTTCAGAAAAGCTTATATGGAAGTTGCTGAGAAAATTAGAGCGGGCACTTTTATATCCGAAATTTCTCCTAAAACTTCTATATTGAAGAAGGCAGTAATAGGCTCGCCAAATCCCGAGCTAATAACGCAAGAGATAAAAATTAAAGAGGAAAGACTTAATGAAGACGAGAAAAAGTTAAAAAGTTATGAAGAAAAAATAATAGAAAAAATGAATGAGCTTGAGGTGATGGAAGATGAGTTACTGCAAAAGGGGGTATAAAGGGTACTTATACCTTGAGGATGGCACTTTAATAGAAGGATGTGGCTTTGGTGCTAAAGCTATAAGAGCTGGAGAAGTGGTCTTTACAACTTCAATGAACGGCTATCCAGAAAGTTTAACAGACCCTTCATACAGAGGGCAAATACTAGTAATAACTCACCCACTTGTAGGCAATTATGGGGTTCCAGAAAAGCAAAGAGTGAATGGAATTCTTACAAACTTTGAGTCAGAAGAGCTTCAAATTGAAGGTCTTGTAGTAGCTGAAGAGACAGAACCATTTAAGTGGAACTCTCAAAAGAGCCTTCATGAATGGTTATTAAGTGAAGGCGTTCCAGGGGTTTCTGACGTTGACACTAGAAGTATAGTAAAGAAAGTTAGAAGCAGAGGAGTTATGATGGGAGTTATTGCCTCTGGCTATGAGCTTGAAGATCCTAAGAAGTTCTTAGAAAAGAAATACGATGAGATAGATTTCACTCAATTCACTTCACCAAAAGCCCCAATAATACATTTAGGCAACACTGGCGATACAATAGTTTTAGTTGATTGTGGAGTAAAACATGGAATATTATATCAGCTTCACTTAAGAGGCTTTACAATTATTAGAGTTCCGTGTAGGTTTACTGCAGATCAAATAATGGACTTCAATCCCAAAGGCATTGTCTTTAGCAATGGCCCCGGAAATCCAAATTTGTTAACTGATGTGATAAAGAACTTTAAAGAGCTAAGCGAATATAAAATCCCAACGCTTGGAATTTGCTTAGGTCATCAAATAGCAACAATTGCCTTAGGTGGTAAAGTAAAGAAGATGAAATTTGGGCATAGAGCAATAAATAAGCCAGTTGTCGATGCAACTGATAACAAGTGTTACATTACAACTCATAATCATGGCTATGGTATTTTGTCAAAGGAGGATTTGCCCCCAAACACAAAGCTTTGGTTTTACAACCCAGATGATGGGACTATTGAGGGGTGGATTCATGAAAAGCTTCCAATCATTACAACCCAATTTCACCCTGAAGCAAGACCAGGCCCTTGGGATGTCACTTGGGTATTTGATAAGTTTAAGAAAATGGTGAGTAAAGATGCGTGAGTCCGTAAAAAAGGTTTTAGTTGTGGGTTCTGGCCCAATAAAGATAGCTGAAGCTGCAGAGTTTGACTACTCTGGAAGCCAGGCATTAAAGGCTTTAAAGGAGGAAGGAATAGAAACAATTCTAGTTAACTCTAACGTAGCTACTGTCCAAACAAGCAGAAAGTTTGCAGACAGACTTTACATGGTTCCAGTAACATGGTGGGCAGTAGAGAAGGTTATTGAAAGAGAAAGGCCTGATGGCATTATGATAGGTTTTGGTGGACAAACAGCCCTTAATGTAGGTGTGGATCTGTATAAAAGAGGGATTTTGCAGAAATACGGAGTAAAAGTATTAGGCACGCCAATAGAAGGGATTGAGAGAGCCCTTAGCAGAGAGAAGTTCAGAGAGACTATGATAAAAGTTGGTTTACCAGTCCCCCCAAGCATGTCTGCAAGAAGTGAGGAAGAGGCGTTAGAAAAAGCAAGGCAAATTGGATATCCAGTAATGGTTAGAGTTAGCTTCAACTTAGGTGGCAGAGGTTCTATTGTAGCCTGGAGTGAGGAAGAGCTAAAGAAATACATTGGGAGGGCATTAAGTCAAAGCTACATCCATGAAGTCCTTATTGAGAAGTATTTACATCACTGGATTGAGCTTGAGTATGAAGTAATGAGAGATAGAAAAGGGAACTCTGCAGTAATAGCTTGTATAGAGAACTTAGACCCAATGGGAGTTCACACGGGAGAATCAACAGTAATATCGCCATGTCAAACTTTAGATAACAAAGAATTTCAAGATATGAGATCTATGGCAATTGAGGTTGCAAGGTCAATTGATTTGATTGGGGAATGCAATGTTCAATTCGCTTTAGACCCTAAGGGATATAATTACTACGTAATAGAGACCAACCCTAGAATGTCGAGATCTAGCGCATTGGCAAGCAAAGCCACTGGTTATCCATTAGCTTATGTTTCAGCAAAGCTCGCTTTAGGCTATACTTTAGAGGAAGTGTTAAATAAGGTATCTGGTAGCACTTGTGCTTGTTTCGAGCCAAGCCTTGATTACGTTGTGATTAAAATACCAAGATGGGATTTACAAAAGTTTGAGAACGTTGAGTTGAGCATAGGAACTGAAATGAAAAGCGTTGGAGAAGTTATGAGCATTGGAAGGTCTTTTGAAGAGGCGTTACAAAAGGCTGTAAGAATGTTAGATATTGGTGAGCCCGGAGTAGTTGGAGGTAAAATCTACAACTCTTGGATGACTAAAGAAGAGGCATTGAAGCTCTTAAGAGAAAGAAGGCCTTACTGGTTCCTTTATGCTGCAAAGGCATTTAAAGAAGGAGCTACAATAGATGAGGTTTATGAGGCAACTGGAGTAAGCAAATTCTTCTTGAACAAAATTAAAGAGCTAACAGAATTCTATGAGGGGCTTAAGAAGCAAAAGAAAATTGATAGAGAAACATTACTAAAGGCTAAAAGGCTAGGTTTTAGTGATTATCAAATAGCCAAAGCCATTGGGAAAAGCGAGGATGAAATAAGAAAATTAAGAGAAGAATGGGGCATAGAGCCAAAAGTGAAGCAAATAGATACCTTAGCTGGAGAATGGCCTGCTGTCACAAATTATCTGTATTTAACTTATAATGGTAGCGAAGACGATATAGAGTTCTCTTCGAGCAAGAAATTACTCATAGTTGGTGCTGGTGGCTTTAGGATAGGAGTTTCTGTTGAGTTTGATTGGGGAGTTGTTTCATTGCTTGACAGTTCATTACAGTATTTTGATGAAGTGGCAATTCTCAATTACAATCCAGAAACTGTATCAACGGATTGGGACGTTGCAAGAAAGCTTTACTTTGATGAAATTAGCGTTGAGAGGGTTTTAGACTTAATGAAAAAGGAGAAATTCACTTATGTAGCGACATTTACTGGAGGGCAAATTGGAAATAACATATCAAAGAAGCTTGAAGAGGCAGGGGTTAGACTTCTTGGAACTTCTGGTCATAGTGTAGATATTGCTGAAGACAGAGAGAAGTTCTCCAAATTGCTAGATAAGCTAGGAATCAAACAGCCTGAATGGGTTTCAGCTAGGTCAATAGAGGAAGTTAAAGAGTTCATCAATAGAGTCGGATATCCAGTGTTAGTGAGGCCAAGCTATGTGCTTAGTGGTTCCGCAATGAAAATAGTAAATAATGATACAGAGCTAATGGAGTACTTAAAGAGAGCAACTGAAATTTCGCCAGAACACCCAGTAGTTGTTTCCAAATACATAAGCGATGCAATTGAAGCTGAAATAGATGCTGCAGCTGATGGAAAAGGAGTTTATGGAGTAGTTATGGAGCATGTAGAAGAAGCTGGAGTACATAGCGGAGATGCTACAATTACAATTCCATACAGAAAGTTGTCTTTAAATGCAGTTAATAAAATGAAGGAAAGTGTCCATGCAATAGTTAGGGAATTAGAGATTAAAGGACCATTTAACGTTCAGTTTGTAGTAAAGAATAATGAACCATACATAATAGAACTCAATTTAAGAGCCAGCAGATCAATGCCATTCAGTAGCAAAGTAGTAGGGAAGAACATCATAAGTTTAGCCTTAGAAGGAATCCTAAAGGGATTTGGCACTGATGAGTTTGTAGAGCTAAAGCCAAAGGCTTGGGGAGTAAAATCTGCGCAATTTTCATGGGCTCAGTTAAAAGGTGCTTATCCATTCTTGGGTCCAGAAATGAGAAGCACTGGAGAGGCAGCATCATTAGGCATTGACTTTTATGACGCATTAATAAAGAGCTGGCTATCTGTACCTCCAAACAGATTGCCAGCTAAAGGTGGAATAGCTATAGTTTATGGCAAATCAAACACGGAGTACTTAAGAATTTCAGCAAAGAACTTAGAAGAGTTCGGATTACAAGTTTATACTCTGAAAGAGGCAAGTATTGGAATTGAAGAGAAAGAAACTAAAGAAGTTGTAAACTTGATAAGAGACAGAAAAGTTGAAATTGTGGTAACCGATGGTTATCTTAAACACATAGATTATGAGGTGAGGCGTATTGCCGTGGATTATAATATACCCATCATATTAAATGGTAGATTAGGAGCAGAAGTAACAAGGGCTTTTTCTTATCCAAACGTAACGTATTACGAAATAAGCGAATACGGTGCAGGAATATGAGAGTGGCATTAATTGTAGATATAGTGAGACAAGAAGAGAAGTTAATAGCTAAAGCATTAGAAGAGAACAAAATAGAATATGATATAATAAATGTTGCACAAGAACCTTTGCCTTTTAACAAAGCATTAGGCAGATATAATGTGGCAATAATAAGGCCAGTAAGTATGTATAGAGCTCTATATTCTGCTGCAGTATTAGAGGCCGCAGGAGTTCACACAATTAATTCTACCGAAGTAATAAATGTTTGTGGAGATAAGATACTCACTTATTCTAAGCTATATAAAGAAGGGATACCAATTCCAGACTCAATTATTGCTCTATCCCCAGATGCAGCTTTAAAGGCTTATGAACAGAGAGGATTTCCATTAATTGATAAACCACCAATAGGAAGCTGGGGAAGGCTTGTGTCTTTAATTAGGGATATATTCGAAGGTAAAACTATAATTGAGCACAGAGAATTAATGGGAAACTCTGCGTTAAAAGTTCACATCATTCAAGAATACATACAGTACAAGGGGAGGGACATAAGATGTATAGGGATAGGTGGGGAAGTGATAGGTTGTTACGCTAGAAATATACCTCCAAACGAGTGGAGAGCTAATGTGGCTTTAGGCGGGATACCATCAAAAATAGAGGTTGATGATAAACTAAGGGAAACTGTAACTAAGGCATTAGGAGTTATTGGTGGAGAATTTGTGTCAGTTGATATACTTGAACACCCTACAAAAGGATATGTAATTAATGAGCTTAATGATGTGCCGGAATTTAAGGGATTTATGGTTGCTACAAACATTAACGTTCCACAAAAACTGGTAGAATATATTAAAGAAAATTACTCCAAATGAGCAAGGAATAAGTCGTGGTGGGTTTCCTCTATTAGTCTTCTTAACGCATCAATTTTTTGCCTTAATCCAGGGACAGTGGCTTTTGGATATTCCAACTCCCAAAGTAATTCATATAGTTCTTCCATCATTCTAAATGTTTTTTCAGCCTCTTCTTTCTGATCCTTTCTTAGCAACTCTAACACTCTTCTCCTCATCTCTCCTATGGCATCCGCAATACCTAAGATATAATAGGTCTCTGGAATTCCTAACTCTTCGCTGGTCTTTAGTTTATCATTAAAATACATTGAAATCACTATTGATGCTTCAGCAATTTCTTGAAATGCAGTGCCTACATCACCATATAGTAATTCTGGATATTCATTCACTATCTTTTTTAACTCTTCAAGTTTCTGAATAGCAAGGGAGTATTTTTCTTTTGCTTCTTGCATTTTTAATCTATGAGAAAGAGAGATTGTTTCCCCTGCATATCTTATAACTTCTCTAGCAATTAGCAAAATCTTTTCCCTTTTGTCAAACCTGTCTTGAAGCCTTGGCAAAACCTTGTTTATATAATCCCTTATTTCGTCGACAAGCATAAAACAACCCTCTTTCACTAGTTGAAAACCAGATTTATATTAGTTGCCTTCCGAAAGAAAAATACTTATATTACTTATACTTTTTAAACCTTATGAGAGAAATAAAAACGGTTTCCGTAATTGGTGCAGGAGTAATTGGTGCAGGTTGGAGTACCCTTCTGGCTGTAAAAGGTTATGAAAATTGGCTATATACAGAAAAGAAAGAAACTCTAGATAAAGGGTTGCAAAAAATAAAGGGGTATCTCCAGGTCCTATATGACCACAAGCTAGTGGATAAGGAGCCAGATTACTATTTGCAAAAAGTTCATCCAACAACTAACTTAGACGAGGCAATAAGCAATACTGATTTTGTAATTGAGGCAATTATTGAAGATTATGACGCAAAAAAGGCATTGTTTAAGAAACTAGACGAAAAGCTAGACAAGGATGTGGTTTTGGCAAGTAGCACTTCTGGCTTGTTAATGACTGAAATACAAAAGGCTATGCCAAGATATCCAGAGAGAGGAGTAATCGCTCATCCTTGGAACCCACCACATCTATTGCCTTTAGTTGAAATAGTTCCCGGAGAGAAAACCTCTCAAGAAACAATTAATATTACAAAAGATTTTATGGAAAATAAACTAGAAAGAGTTGTAGTAGTACTAAAGAAAGAAATACCAGGATTCATAGGAAATAGACTCGCTTTTGCCTTGTTTAGAGAGGCAGTATATCTTGTTGATGAAGGGGTTGCAACAGTAGAAGACATCGATAAAGTTATGACTGCAGCAATAGGTTTGAGATGGGCTTTCATGGGTCCATTCTTAACATATCATTTAGGCGGAGGTGAAGGAGGTCTTGAATACTTCTTTAGCAGGGGATTTGGTTATGGCGCAAACGAATGGATGCACACATTAGCAAAATACGATAAATTCCCTTATACTGGAGTTGTAAAGGCAGTACAGCAAATGAAAGAATATGAATTCTTAAAAGGAAAAACATTCCAAGAGCTGTCTAGATGGAGAGACGAAAAATTAATCTCCCTTATAAAGCTATTAAGAGGAAAGGTCTGATTTTTATTCCTCTTCTTCTTTAAATTCTAATATTCCTAAATTCTCTAGCAAGCCAGAATCTGTTACATCAAATAGGATAGCTTCTTCGTCAGATGTATTTACGTGATAATGCACAAAGTTTGCTGGGACTACAAATACATCTCCTTCTTCCCATTCTAATTTTTTCCCTCCAACTACTGAATATCCCTTTCCCTTAACTACTAAGTAAATTGATGCCATGTTGTGAGAGTGGGGCTTTGTTGATGCCTTGGGGGCTAGGTACTGAAAACCAGCCATCATTGTTGGCGTTAGTCCCCTTGATCTTCCAGTGCTTGGCGAGTACAACATTATTTTTGCTACTCCTTTTTCTATAGGATTGTCTTGGGCTAAGAGCTTCAAAAGATCCAAAATCTTATTAAACTTTACAACTTTAGGACTAACTTGTGGCGGTGGTGTAGTATGCTCCATAAAGGCAACGATTTTAAGATCCTCGGTTTCCCTTTCTATTTCGTTAATTATTTCTTTAGCTTTATCCTTTATAATTTCAGATTGTTTATCGATTCGTTGGAGGGTCTTAGACATATGTATAAATAGTATAAGTAATTTAGAAAGGTGATGGTTATGGAAAACTGTTATTTGATTTTCGAAGGAAGGAAATGCGTAGAAATTTGCGGCAGAATAATATGTGATGAAGAGACTGTAAAGGATTATGGGGAAATGTGCGAGAAGTGCCAAAAAGGAGATAAGAAATCTTGCATTCAGTTATATGAAAGATATGGTTGCTGGAGCACTACAGGCTGGTGGTTATGAGTATTGAAAATAGAGCTGATGCCAATCCAGCTATTATCATTAATATCACTGTGAATAGCTTCTCTTTAATTTCACCTTCATAAATAAATCCCAAAATCGAAAGTGACGCAGTCGACAAAAGTACAGTTATTAGTACATTTTTGCTTATAATATAAACTATCAAAGGTATAAGACCTATGAAGGGAGAAAGGGTATGTGCTATTGTTGCTAATATAACGCCTATTTTAAAGCTATAATCATATATCGTGCCCTTTAAAGATCTCATTACTTGCCTTTCCAATTCCTTCAATTCTCTCTCTTTTTCCTTATATTCAGCCACAATTGTGTTCCATAAGGATGAGATAGAAACTCCTACTAATCCAGAAACAGTTAGGGGTATTACTTTAGATATTGGAGTCTTTGATATTGCAGACGAAATAATAATACTCAAGGCTACCAATAAGCCATCAAATGAACCCAAAACGATATATCTCCTAAATGTTGACTTATCGCTTTTCAAAACTATCTTAAAAGCTTCTAATAACTTTTGCGACACAGTAATACTTTAGATTGAACTTATATATTAGGTTTATTTAAAAGATGGCGATGAATAAAAACATATATCTCGCGTTGGCAATAATCGTTATAGTTTTAACTGCTATAGGCGTTTATGCATTTAGCTCCTATAAGACTACAATAATGGTTAAACCTCTAAAAGTTGCTCCAATTAACGGAAAATATGAACTGAAAGTAAAGATTTATGTAAACTACGGACCTTTTGGCGGAACTCATCCATTATCTTCTGCTGACGTTTGGCTCTACTTAAATGGGAAGTTCTATAATCAGTCACTTACAAATAGCCAAGGAGAAGTAATATTTTATGTGCCTCCGGGGAATTACACAATTCTTTTTACCGTGTTTCACATTACTAAGAATGTAACTGTAAACAATAGCACAGAAGTAATACTTGATTATGCGTACTTAAGGCCAACATGATGTGATTCGGGAGTACATCTGAAAGTGTGATGACGTGGTCCTCTACTGATTAAAAGTTTTTACTTTGTTTTCTAATTATATAGTATGAGTGTGAAAATTGACGTAGTTAGGGTAGAAATACCGGAAGGCACAAATGTAATAATAGGGCAGTCTCATTTTATTAAAACTGTAGAAGACCTTTACGAAACTTTAGCTTCGTCAAGCCCACATTTAAGGTTTGGAATTGCTTTTTGCGAAGCTAGCGGGAAAAGGCTAATAAGGTGGGATGGAAATGACGAGGAATTAATAAAGATGGCTCAGCAAACTGCATTAAAAATAGGGGCAGGTCACACATTTGTAATATACATAAAGAACGGCTATCCAATAAATGTGCTTAACAGAATAAAGAACGTTGAAGAAGTTGTGAGGATTTTCGCTGCTACAGCAAATCCGTTGCAAGTTTTAGTTGCCGAAACAGATCAAGGTAGAGGAATTATTGGGGTTGTTGATGGATATACTCCATTAGGGATTGAGACAGAAGCTGACATAAAAGAGAGGAAGGAGCTCCTCAGGAAGTTCGGATATAAGAGATAAAGCCTTCTCTAAAAGAAAGTTTGAAACCTCTTTTTCTCCCTTGCAATATTTAACCATTGAGGCAGAAAGAAGGATTAGAGCTTGAATGTATTTCCTCTTTTTCTCATCTTTCTCTTTTCTCCACTTCTCTTCTAAAACTTCATGTGCTTCCCAAAACCTTGTTTCAAAGAATAGCCTCTCGAAGGGTTCTCTTTCTCCAATAAATAAAGGCTTTCCTAATATTTCCTCTATTTTCTTGTCTTCGTAAGCGTCAATTTCAACATATTTGCATATTCTTACGTCAATGACTTTAATCCCTTGACTTCTTAGTATCTCTTTTATGCTTTCGTCACAACAACCTCTAGGGTAAAAATAAATTACCCTTTTCACAGTATTACATTTTGGTTATGTTTAAGAAATTTTATGAACAAGGAAATGAAGTGGATTATGAAATAGAGCAGCCAATCACTTTAAAGGAAATTTGGAAACCGTTAGATGAAATATTTTCAAATTTGAAAGATGTGAACGTGGTCGATGTTTATTATGAGGAAGTTGAAATTGTGGAAAAGAAGGAAAGCTACCCAACTATTGTAGTTGATATATACACAAAGGACAATAAGAATCTAGTTTACCTTATTTATGTTAAAGACCTTGACGAATATACTTGGAAAGAGATAAAGATGGAGATAGAGAAGAAGTATAAGAGTGATCTATTGAATATTTGTGATGAAGATGAAGGATATATCTCATTTTGCTCATAATTTTTATTTTGCGAATGAGATAATCTTTTGTGAGCAAAGAAGCAGTACTTTATAAAAAAGAAGGTAACAAAGTTAGATGTTTAGCTTGCGCTAGAAGATGCCTAATAGGGGAGGGGCAAATAGGGTTTTGCGGAGTGAGGTCTGTTCACAACGGAAAATTATACCTTGATGTTTATGGAAAAGTTGCAGCAGCTCATGTTGATCCAATAGAGAAGAAACCTCTTGTTCATTTCTATCCCGGTTCTAAGGTGTTCTCTTTCTCTACATATGGCTGTAACTGGATGTGTATGTATTGTCAAAACTATGATTTAAGCCAAAGGAGGAAGGCAGAAGGGGTTGAGTTGTCTCCAGAAGAAATTGTTGAGATGGCTTTAGCTTATGAAGCGGATGGGATAACTTATACTTATAATGAGCCAGCAATATTTGCAGAATTTGCTCATGACACTGGCGTTATTGCTAGAAAGAAAGGCCTATTCAACACAATGGTTACAAATGGCTATTGGACACCAGAGCTTGTTGATTATGTAAAAGATTTCCTTGATGCAGCAACTGTTGACTTTAAGGGTAATGGTGAGCCAAAGTTTATGAGAAGATATACTGGGGCTTCTGGCCCAGAGCCAATAATTGAAACTATAAAAGCTCTTAAAGAAGAGGGGATTCACGTTGAAATCACTGATTTAGTTATACCAAAAATTGGGGATAGCTTAGAAGCCGCTAGAACTCTTCTAACTAAGCTTTATGACATTCTAGGCCCAGATGTGCCAATTCACTTTCTAAGATTTCACCCAGATTACAAACTTGACTATCTACCCTGGACTCCAGTTGAAACTCTTGAGGCTCATTATAAATTAGCAAAAGAAATAGGATTTAATTACGTTTATATTGGTAATGTCCCGGGACATCCTTATGAAAATACATATTGTCCGCGTTGCGGAAATATGGTCATTAGAAGAGAAGGATTTAGAATCTTAGAGTGGCACTTAACTGAAGATATGAGATGTAAATATTGCGGATATAAATTGCCTATAGTAGGCAAATTATCTAAACATGCATTTGAAGACAGATTTGAGTCAGTTTTCATCTAGTACGTCATTGTAACTTTTAAGTTGGCTTTTTCATTATTTGTGATTACTATTTCTAATACTGTATCTCCGCATCTTTTCCTTAATATTATTGAATTCTCTTTAGGTATTACTTTCAAATTCCCACAGTTATTCAAACTTTTTAATTTAAATAGGTAGGGAGGCTTTATTTTCTTAAGGGCTTTGTCAAAAACGTATTCAAAAAGGTCTGAAGGGTTATCAAAGGATAGCTTCTTCATTGGCACATCAAATTTTATTTCTATATAATATTCATTAACATCAATTCTTATATTCTCATATCTTCTAGTATTTAAATAGGAAATTAGAAAAGGAGCTATAATTACTATTGCAATAACCTCTATAATCCATTGCCTTAAGAAGTAATAAGCAGTGACTAATGAGGACAATAAAGATAATCCCAGTATAAAAGGAAAATATCTGAGGCTCTCAAAGAAATCTTTTAAATATTCAGATAAAACATAAGAAGAAACGGCACTGCCAGCAAGTGGGATAGCAGAAATGGCAGAGAATAATAATGGCTTAATGTCTTTTTTCATAATTTCTTTTATTGAGTAAGATCTTAAAAGCCTTTTTCAAAGATTTTTCTTGTTCTCTTCATTATTTATAAGCCCAATCTCTATGTAGATTTTATGGAAACAGTTTTAATAAGAAAGGAGCCTCCAATTGGTTGGATATATTTAAATAGACCAGATAAATTGAATGCAATAAATCAACAATTAATAAAAGAATTGAGAGAGAGTTTCGATAATTTCCTTAATGATCAAGAAGTAAGAGTTATCGTAATAACTGGCAATGGAAAGGCATTCAGTGCAGGTGCAGATATTTCTCAGTTTAAAGAGCTAAACGGATATACAGCTTGGCTTTTCGCAAAAACTGGCAGAGAATTAATGGATTATATTGAAAATTCTCCAAAGCCTACAATAGCAATGATAAATGGCTATGCTTTAGGTGGAGGTCTTGAACTGGCATTAGCTTGTGATATAAGGATTGCTGCAGAAGAAGCTCAACTTGGATTGCCAGAAATAAACTTAGGAATTTATCCAGGCTTTGGTGGGACACAAAGATTATTAAGAGTAGTTGGAAAAGGGAAGGCATTAGAATTAATGCTAACTGGAGATAGAATATCTGCTAAAGAGGCAGAAAGAATAGGACTAGTTAATAAGGTTGTTCCATTAAAGGATTTAGAGCAAGAAACAAGGAATTTCGCATTGAAATTGGCTGAAAAACCTCCAATTTCAATAGCTTTAATTAAACTTTTAGTAAATCAAGGGATTGATATACCAGAGATTGCTGGATTAAATATGGAAAGCTTAGGCTGGGGAGTTGTTTTCAATACTGAAGATCAGAAAGAAGGTGTAAATGCGTTCTTTGAAAAAAGAAAGCCTCAATTCAAGGGTAAGTAGTTTTTCAAATTAATTTTATTATTATTAGTGCAATTAATATTATTGCTAGATATGGAGAGGAAAACTTAAAGGACTTCCAAGCCTCATCTTTTGTTGGATTCAAATACAATTTAATTGACGTGTAAAGCAGTAAAGCTGACACTATTGTGGCAACTATTAAATAAACTAAACTTTTTACGTAAAATCCAATTAATAGAGCAAAAGGTATCATAAGAGCGTTGGAGATTGCTATAGCTTTTGCAGAAGTTTTCTCATCAGTTAAAACTGGTAACATGGGAATCTCTGCATTCATATAATCATCGCGAAATCTTAACGCTAAAGACCAGAAATGACCAGGAGTCCACATAAAGATTAAGAAGCCTAGCAAGAAGGACAATGGTGAAAAAGAATCGCTACTTGCAGCAAATCCTGCCCATGCTGCTGCACTTCCAGCAAACCCCCCAATTACTATGTTTAACCAGGTTCTTGGCTTTAGCCAAATAGAATATATGACTACGTAAATAAAAGCTCCTAAAGCAATGAAAAATGCAGTTAAAGGATTTGCTAAAAATCCTAATAGCACACCTAAAGTTATGAAAATTGCTCCAACAGTGTAAGCTTCTTTTTTGCCTACTTCCCCTTTAACAGTAGGCCTATTAGAAGTTCTCTTCATCTTTTTATCCCTCTCTATTTCTAACCCGCCATTTATTATCATACCTCCACCTGCAGCTAGACTACCGCCAATTAGCATTGCCAAAAAGCTTATTATAAGGCTAGTAAGGCTAATGTTTTTAGGTAATCCTAAAATAAACCCGGTAACTGCGGCTAAATCTAATAAACTTATTACTCTAGGCTTTGAAAGCTTGATGTAGTCAATTAGTTTTTGTGATATCGTTATCGACATAGATCTCACGTATATCTATGAGCTTTTCATATTTAAATATTCATCTAAATATTTACTATTTTGAAATTTTATAGACAACCTTTTATCATTAAAATTAAATCTGACAAGGCTGCATAAGCCGCATTTATAGGCCCTGCACCTGGCCCCCTTATTAATATCGTTTGAATGTCAGTAGTTATCTCTAAGGCATTGTCTACTCCATCAACGTTATAAAGCGGGTCATCTGGAGAAAGCTGCAATGGTTTAACCCAAATTTCATCTTTATCTGCATAAGCTATAAGCTTAGTTTTTCCCTCATTCTTTACGTTTTTTATTCCTTCAAATTTTACATCATGGATTGTAATGTTCTTTTTCAGCATAAAGTTTGCTAATATTGTAATTTTTGCTGCTGCGTCAAATCCATTTATATCTAATGTTGGGTCTTCTTCTGCATATCCTCTTTTTTGAGCCTCCTTTAATGCTTCCTCAAAACTAACCCCTTTGCTCATTAAAGTTAACATAAAGTTTGTGGTTCCATTAAGTATCCCCCTTATTTTTTTAACCTCACTTCCTGGCAAAACTCTATAAAGGTTAATTGATGGCGTTCCACTCATAACAGTTCCTTGAAATCCGATCTTCACGTTGTGTGCATTTGCTAGGCTAAATATTTCTGAATAAGCTAAAGCTAAAGGGGCTTTGTTAGTTGTTATTATATTCGCTCCATCTTTAATTGCTTGCTTATAAAGAGAAATAGAGGGCTCGCCATCCTTATAATTTGCAGAAGAGACATCAATTATTACATCTGGCTTTACAATCTCATATGCCTTAAATATATCTCCTTGAATATCTGGAGTAAAAGTTTCTTTGTCCTCTAACATTATTCCTTTCCTTGTGACAATTCCTGCAATCTTCACATCTTTAAGCTCATCTAATTTCTTTTCGTGAAGTAATTTTCTAAATGCTTTACCTACATTGCCATAACCAAAAAGGAGCAATTTAATCATGCTTCATTCACCACCATATCCCATTTGCCATTTGCATATTTAACTAATAGCTCAGCAACCATTTTAGCAGCATTCATTACTAAGCTTTTCTCTACCCCGGGAACTCCAGCAGCAACGATTAATACGTTTTTTGTGTCTAGTGTAATACTTGTCAAAACAGAATCTCTATGAGGATAAATGTGCATAACTTTTCCCTCTTCATCAACCATTATAGGGATGTTTGGCTCAAGCTTTTCTGGCTCTTGCTTTCCTATTCCATAAAATACTTCATTTCCTTTACTTAACACTATCATGGGATTTCCTTTAATTTTATCTATATCATAAAGTCCTATTGGGACTAAAGTTTCTGTACTAACAATGTTTCCAGCATCAACAACGCTATTTATTCTAGGTAATTTTGCGTTTCTCGCTACCCTTCTTCTTAAAGCTTCCCCACTAGGCCTAATCTTAGTTGGGTCAATCCCTATTTTCCAATAAAAGTCCCTATAAGCTCTTACTACTGGATTATTCTTTAAAGATTCCGGGTCTTCACTCTTATATTTTTCTTCAACTCTTCTTAATTCCTCTTCAATTCCCTTGTTTTCCTTTTCGGTCTTTACATCATGAACTTCTGTAAAAGCTACGAAAATTCCTAACCTTTTAGCCTCTTCAGAAACCCTTACTAGCATATATTATGTTACTGTTGTTGAGACAATAAGTCTAGCTTTTTTAACCCCTTTTAATTGAGAAAGCTTTGATGTCATTTCTACTAAATCCTTTTTCCTTCCCTTTACGGCTATTGCTTCTATACATTCCTTTCCCACATGAATGTGAAGAACTGATATTATTTTATCTTCATTTTCGTGCTGGAACTCATTTATTTCATTTGTATTATTTTCGTCGTATACAAGGTTGATTATTCCATAAACGAAATTTTCGCTATCTTCATTTTCGTCAAGGTAGTTCCTTAATGCAATTTGAAACACTTTGCTTCTATCGCTTATTTTCTTTTCTTCTAAGTACTTCTTAAGCCTCTCACTCAATTCTTTAGGGATAGAAATGCTGATCTTTTCACTGCTCATTTATTTATATCTTGTTTCAAAAACTTAAAATCATGAATGTTCTAAAGAAGGCAGAGGAATTAGGGGCTACATTTGCTGATATAAGATTTCTTAGGATTAGGGATTTGGTTTTGACTGTAACGGAAGATAGAGAAATAGTTAGCACTAATGGCATTGATGAAGGCTTCTCCTTAAGGGTTTTATATCAAGGGAACTGGGGATATAAGTCAAGCACTGGTGAACCAAGCGAGGAAGATGTGAAAGACGCAATAAACGTTAGTTATGGGGATGAAAAGGTAAACATTGTGTACATGCCACCAAAGAAGGATAAAGTTGAGGTTAAGCCTAAATACGATTTCAATAAGAGCATAAAGGAAAAGCTTGATGATTTAAGGAAAATCAAAGAAAGCGTTTTCTCACTTTCAGATAGAATAAAAAGCGTGAACATAAGGTATTATGAAACCCATTATCACAAGGAGTATTTTAGCACTGAAGAAAGGGAAATTCAGCAAGACTTTGTAATTAGTGGCTTCTCAATTGTTGCAGTAGCTAGGGAGAATGACGTTATTGCTTCTGCATACGTTTCCAAATCTACTTATCAAGGATATCCATTGGAGGTTTTTAATATGAGTGAAGTCCTTGAAACTTTAAAGAGAAGAATAGATGGGCAATTAAAAGGAAAAACAGTAAAAGCTGGGATATATACAGCTATATTAGCTCCAGAAGTTGTTGGGGTTTTTGCTCATGAGGCAGTAGGGCATTTGGCAGAAGCGGATCTTGCAATTAATGGGATTTTATATGAAAAAAGGGGGCAAAAAATAGCGCCAGAATTTGTTAACATCGTTGACTCGCCAAGTTTAGACTATAAGTCTGCAATTGGGCTAACTCTTTATGACGATGAAGGAATAGAGGGAAGAGATGCATATATTATAAAAAATGGTGTAGTTAATGAGCTCCTCACTGATAGGTTTTATTCTGCCTATTTAGGTCAAAAACCAACTGGCAACGCTAGGGCTGAAGATTTCAGATACCCAGTTATAATAAGGATGAGGAACACATATTTTATGCCTAGCGATTATTCTTATGAAGAGATTATAAGGGATGTAAAAGAGGGAGTTCTTTTAGTTTCTCCAAGAGGAGGTCAAACAAGCCCAGATGGAACTTTTCAGTTTGGAATTCAAGAGGCGTATCTGATAGAGAACGGAGAAATTTCTGCGCCCTTGAGAAACGTTGGCATTTCTGGTTATACATTGGAAACTTTAGGACAAATTAAGGCCATATCGAAAGAATTTGACATTTCACCGGGCTATTGTGGAAAAGATGGCCAAAGTGTGCCAGTAGGAGTTGGAGGTCCTTATGTAAAAGTGGAAAAAATGAAGGTGGGTGGTGTAGTTGAGTGACATTTATACTGTTATACAAAGGGCTAAAGATCTTGGCTATTCAGCAGAGATATTTATGGCGGAACTTGAAGAGGTTCAAGTAAAGAGAGAAAAGCAATATCAAAATATGCATATATTCGAAAGGGGATTTGGATTAAGAATAATCAAAGATGGGAAATTAGGTTTTGCTTATGGCAACAAACTTGATAACTTGCTTGATTTAGCAATTGATAGCTTAAAGGCTTCAAAAGAGGACAAGTTTAACATTCTTCCTTCTCCAGAAAAGGTAAATAAGATGAACTTAAAGTTCTTTGATATTTCAGAAGGGGAAGAGAGAATTAAGGAATTAATGAATTATGGAAATGAAATCAGAGAGATTGTTAATGTAATTTCGGAGTACTACAGTGCCCTTAACTTAAAAGTAAAGGTTGTAAGCACTGAAGGAATAGATGTTGAGGAAGATAGAAGTTTAATAAGCTTTAGTATTGCTTATAATGTGAAGAGTGATACAGAAGTTAGTCCAGAAATTTATGAGTATATTGCAAGTAGAGATCCTAAAATGCTTGACATGGAAAAAATAGAGGATAAAGTTATGCTAATGAGGAAGATATATGGAAGAAAAAGAGAGAAGCTTGAGAAAAAGCTTACAAGTGTGAAATTCACTACTAAAGCCTTAGCAGAATTGCTTGTTCCATTGTTCTCTAGTAGTATCTCGCTTGAGAATTACTATAGAGGGAAAACTCCGTTAAAAGAGGGTGAAACAATTAACCCTAGCTTGGAGATAATTGATAATCCTTTAATGTCAAATGCCCCCTATAGTAGGTCTTTTGATACTGAAGGTCTGCCATCTAAATTAAACGTTTTAATTAAAGAAGGGAAAGTAGTTAAGTTCCTTTCAAACACCTATTGGTCACTAAAGACAGGAAAGGAAAATACTCACTCCTCTTCAAGGAATTATTCCACTCTTCCAATCATCTCACCATCAATTTTAGAGGTTAACGTTAAAGAGAAAAGCGAAAATGAAATCGTAATTGATCAAGTTCAAGGGGTTCACACAAGTAATTTTGATACTGGCGAGTTCTCTGTAGTTGCTTCAATTACATGGAATGAGAAAGAAGAAAAGGCATACAGGGAATTAACAGTTTCTGGTAATCTCAAAGATTTGTTAAGAGGAATAGAGGGTAAGAGTGGTGAAAAGGAAATTTACGGAAACTTGTATTCCCCTTCACTTGTAATTAAAGGAATAAACGTTTCATGAAAGTTTTAAATTCTATCTATCAAATAGAGAAGTGATTGATATGTTTAAAAAGATCCTCGTAGCATATGATGGTTCGGATCATGCAATGAGAGCTTTAGATATAGCAATAGATTTAGCTAAAAAATATGAGGCAAAACTAGATATAGTAGAAGTTGTAGACACTGCTGCATTATTAGGCATGGGAGTAGCACCAATTCCTGGGGAAGTAATCCAACAAGTTTACAGTAAAGCGAATAATGATGTAAATCAAGCAAAATCAAAGGCTCAAACACAAGGAGTGAAAGATGTTGAAGGCGTAGTACTAGAAGGGGATCCAGCAACTGCTATATTAGAATATGCTGGTAAAAATGGGGTTGATTTAATAGTTACTGGAAGTAGAGGACTCTCAACTTTCAAGAGACTTATATTGGGTAGTGTATCAACAAAGCTTGTGCAAGAAGCAAAAGTCCCTGTGCTAGTAGTTAAGTAATTTTTTCTATTCTTCAACCCTTAACACGTCTTCTACCTCAAGTATTCCGCAATCTGTAACTAATCTTCCATAATAATCCACAAATAATGCTATGCATTCTTTCACTTCATTTTTACCCTCAATTCTAACTTTTTTGTTCTTTATAGATAGATATTCATTCATCTCATCAATGATCTCCTTGTCATTTTTCTCTTCATAACTCTTTATCTTGTCTATTACATTCTCTAGTATTTTCTCGTTATCAACTTCTTTCTTTAATTCGATATAGAGGGAAGTAGCTTTTACATTAGGGGGGAATTCCTTGACATTTGTATCTATTCCAAAGCCTACAAATGCTGTAGTTTCATCTCCTTGTGTAATCCCTTCAACTAGAATACCTGCAAGTTTCCTTCCTTGGTATACAATATCATTGGGCCATCTTATTTTGGCATCAATATATTCTGAAATTACATCTCTTATAGCTAATGCTGAGCGTAAGGTAAGAAAGGGAATCCTCTCTGCTTTATATCCTTTAATCACATAAGTTGCCCAAAGACCACCTTTTGGCGAATACCATTCCCTTCTATATCTTCCTCTAGCTTTCGTTTGCTCTTCCGCAACTATTACAAACTCTTTTGCATTAATCATTTGAAAAATTGCTTCAGCTAAATCTTGAGTAGAAGTGACGCTTGGGAACTTAAAGACTAACATATTTATACAAGTCATTAATTTCTTTTATAATTGAAAAGCCTGTCGCTTTTCTTATCCTATTCATTATCGCAAAACCAATTCCTCTTTCCGGAAATCCAACTATTAGGCCTATATCAACGTTAAGTTTATCTAGTTCTCTGAATGAGTCAAATAAATTCCTAGCAACCTCATAAAGGTTCTCGTCACTTCCTAGAATTATGTGAGGAATATCCTTAAACTCATTCTCTAATTCCCTTGGTATGAGGACTGCCACTTTATATTTCTTCTTTAGTACGTCAACAACATCAGTAAATATTTTCCTATTTTCAACTACGAGCAGTTTTGTGCTAGGTGCGTAATGCCTATATTTCATTCCAGGTGCTAATGCTATTTCAGCTTCTTTCTTCCCTTCTGCAAATTCTGGAATTATTATATCTCCAAAGAGTTTCCTCAGCTCTTCAACAGTGAAGGGCCCCGGTCTTAATAGCACTGGCGGATCAACTGTAACGTTTATGATAGTAGATTCAACCCCAAAGAAAGTATGTCCCCCGTCAATTATTACATCAACCCTTCCGTTTAAATCAGCTATAACATCTTCTGCTTTTGTAGGACTGGGCTTAGTTGCTAAATTGGCACTAGGGGCAGCAATGGGAACTCCACTCTCTCTTATTAATTGCAAAGCTATTGGATGTGCAGGCATTCTTACTGCTACAGTGTCAAGCCCCGCAGTTACCTCTTTAGGAACTTTATCAGTCTTTTTAAGGACAAAGGTTAAGGGCCCAGGCCATACTGTTTGAGCAACTTCAAGTACTTTATCAGGAATTTCCTTAGCAACCTCAAATAATTGGTCAAATTCTGCTATATGAACTATCAAGGGATTATCTACTGGCCTATTTTTTGCCTCGAATATTTTTAAGCAAGCTTTTCCGTCAAAGGCATTCGCTCCTAAGCCATAAACTGTCTCTGTAGGAAACGCTACTGTACCTCCATTTTTGATAACATTTGCAGCTATTCTTATTTTGTCGATCTCTGGATTCAAAGGATCAATTTTTATTATTTGTGTCATAAGATGGAAAGTATCCTCTGCTTTTTTAAATTTGCTTTTTATATCAAAAAATGGTGATGAAGAACCTTCGAAAAGATAATTGATGTCTGCGGCGCTCTATGCTGATTTTACTGAAAGGTGATTGGTGAGGTGATCTCTGAAGAATGATGAAGGGCTTTTAAGCCCTTTGAAGAATTTAATTTTGAATTGAAATGTATATACAATTTGCTTCTTGAAAGCGTAAATTGTACAACTCTTTTTAACAAAAGGATTTTAAGAATGTAGCCAATTATAAGAAAGGAGTGATTGCAATGAGTGACAAACTACTTTTGGCGGGTAACTTAAGTGAGGTTGCTAAAAAAGCCGCAGAATGGCTAGTAAATAGAAGGCCAATAAAAAATCTTATAGATTGGGGTATTTCATTTTCATTATGGCCTCCACATTTAACTACTAGCTGTTGCGGAACAGAATTTGGAGCATTTGCTGCTGCTAGATTTGATGCAGAGAGATTTGGTGTACTTCCTTTCTCTTCAGCTAGGCAAACAAACCTTTTAGTTATTGAAGGTACACTGACAAGGAAAATGGCAAGGGCTGCAAAAATAGTTTATGATCAAATGCCAGAGCCAAAATTTGTGATAGCAATGGGAGCGTGCTCTCTTGAGGGAGGAATATTCTGGAACTCATATAATACAGTGTTACCTTCAGAAATAGGAATACCAGTAGATATATACGCTCCAGGATGTCCTACTAGGCCAGAAGCTTTAGCTAGAGCAGTACTTATGTTACAAAAAAGGATTAGATCTTCAAACGGTAAAAAGTAAATTAGCATAATCAACGTCGATAACTTTCGCTTTAACTTGCCTTTTATATTCTGGCTTTATTCTAGCTGGTATATCTTCCACTACAATCCCATCCCACACTCTAAGGAACTCTTTTATCCCCTCTACTAACTCTTCTCTGTTTCCACCAATCACTGGGACGTCATACAATATTAGTAGCTTATTTGGCTTTTCGTTTTTTATTCCTAAAAAGCGAAGTTCTGTAGTTAGCATATTATTTAGCTTTTTAGCCCTTAAAGAGACTAAGACCTCATCTTCATCTGTTAAAGAGGATAAACCACCATCACTCTTGACATTTACTTCGTATTTATATCCGGTGTAAATTTTCTTTTTATCAAAGATTATCAATTCCCTAATTTTAATTCCATTTTCGTTATAGGAAGTAAATGAAGGGAATGAATCTGCTAAAGAAGATACAAATCTCTCAGCAACTACAACGTATTTTACCTCTGGCTTTAGTATTGATGTAATATCCACTCCTTGGAGTTTCATATGTAATACTTGTTAACTTACCTTATCTTTCTTTCATTTAATTGAACTTTAATTTTGCTTAAAAGTTCGATGAACAATTTTTAACATAGAAGAAAATGAAAAATATTGACGATAAAAAATAGGGAGGCTTTTGGGTAATGTTTAACGCTCTGAACACTTATCTTAAATATAATTATAAATTAGCATGTAAAATTAAAAAGTATTCA
>ERZ1684502.78-NODE-78-length-24726-cov-42.498115_pt1 | contig 24726 bp, 30 predicted proteins | sample MGYA00580192_ERZ1684502 | MGnify/ENA primary metagenome ERZ1684502 (study PRJEB41476, sample SAMN13258264) | hydrothermal vent metagenome | biome: caldera [ENVO_00000096]; feature: acid hot spring [ENVO_00002120]; material: acidic water [ENVO_01000358] | place: New...
TTTTACTTTTCCAACGTAATCTATATAGACAAAATCTTTATCTTTTAACATTTTCCAATCTAAAATCTGTAGGGATTGTAGTTTATAAAGCTAAGTAGAAGGATAAAGTTATAATTTAGTATCTTTATCTTTTAACTGAAATGAAGGGTACGCCTTCATTTGGAAAAATGAACAAATCACCAACTCATGTTAGATGTAGAAGATGTGGAAGGAACGCTTTTAATGTCAGAAAAGGATATTGTGCTGCTTGTGGCTTTGGCAGAACAAAGAAAATTAGAAGATATAGTTGGCAGAACAAAAAAGTTAATGGCTTGAGGCTAGTATAAAATGTATGAATGGCTTTGGCATTTAGAGTGGCAGACACCCTATGAATTTCATGGCCACGCAATATCAAAGGTAATAGTAGAACAAAAAACCCCCTATCAGAGAGCTCTACTAGTAGAATTTTATAGATTTGGTAAAGCACTAATATTAGATGGCAAGATCCAGTCAACGGTTGCAGATGAGTTCATTTATCATGAAGCATTAGTACATCCATTATTACTATCTTTAGATAACCCTGAAAATGTATTAATTTTAGGTGGAGGAGAAGGAGCAACATTAAGAGAAGTATTAAAACATAAAAGTGTAAGAAATGTCACAATGGTAGATATAGATCCTGTAGTAATAGATTTTGCTAAAAAATATTTACAAGAATGGCATCAAGGAGCTTTCGATAATCCTAGAACTAAATTGATAATTGAAGATGGCAGCAAGTTTGTTAAAGAAACTAAAGAGAGTTTTGATGCAGTAATATTAGACCTAACAGACCCCATAAAGGGTTCACCCTCTCAATTGCTTTATACAAAGGAATTTTATGAAGAACTAAAGAAAATAACTAAAGGAGGAGTAGTAACACAAGCTACTTCTCCTTCATTTAGTTTAGATACGTTCTCAATAATTTATAATACACTAAAGCAAGTATTCAGAAAAGTAAGTACGGGCATAGTATATGTCCCAGCGTTTGATGGACTATGGGGATTTGTTTATGCTTCTGATAATAGTAACCCAATAGAGTTATTAAAGGAAGAAGTAGATAAAAGAATTAATGATAGAATAGAAGGGAAATTGAGATTTTACGATGGAGAAACACATGTTACAATGTTTAGTATTCCTAAATATATAAGAGAAGTTCTTGAGAGTGAGAAAAGAGTATCTACTAGGAGTAATCCAGTAGCTATCCCTGCATAAATGTTTTTAGTTTTCATTTAATTCTTATATTTGCCGGGGTGCCCGAGCGGACTAAGGGGGTGGGCTCGAGACCTTCTAGCGTAAGGCTAGCTACCCACTGTCTCCTCATGAGACGCACGGGTTCGAATCCCGTCCCCGGCGTTTGACTATATTAAATATGCAAAATTATCCGGAAATTTAATATCTACTAATTTATGCCAAAATTAAAAAACTCTTTGCAAGAGGAATTAATTTAAAAATGTGTAAACCAATTTATATGTTACGCGGGGGTGCCCGAGCAAGGTCGAAGGGGTCGGGCTCAGGACGGTATGTGAGATCCCCGATGGCATAGGCCTGCGTGGGTTCAAATCCCACCCCCCGCATCTGCTTTAAATTGACCTACTTCTTCCGGTTCTTCGTACCACTTTACTTTTCTTCCTATTTTTGCCCTCATCTTCCATTTAAGACTTTTGGGTTCATCTTCCAATTCTTTCATTAGTTGTTTTAATTTTTCAGCTACTTTTAAAGGAGGATTAAATTCATTAATGATCTTTTGTATATTATCTGTTACTGTAGTGTAAAAGCCCCAATCTTCTGCCAAAAGTTTTGCAATATATTTAGAGTCTATGGTTTTTTCATCGTCATGATCCCCTAACTCTAAGTCTATAAGGAGGGCAAAGATATCTTTTATGTCATTTTCTGTTATTTTAACAATTTGTAGTTTTGTAAGCAGAAGATCAGAGGGGGGTATAGTATATTTTATAATTGTAAGTCTATTTTTTAAAACAATTTTGTGACACATCTCAAATATATCTAGGAATACATCAATTGTAGAATCTAATTGGGGATCGTAAAACATTAGTCTTCTATCTCCATGGAGTGCATTAAATCGCTTATTAGGTATCATTCCAAAGCTCTCTAGTATTTCGGATATCTTTTTACTTTGATTAGAAATACCGAAAAGGTCAAGATCCTTGTACTTTCTTGGAAACATTTCACTACCCATAGGCGCTAGAATGGCAATTGCTGCTCCTCCTATAAGTCTAAGTATGATATTCTTTTCGTTTGCTTTATCGATAATTTCTTTTCCTCTTTCAATCAGTTTTTCTTTTGTAATTGCCATCTTTATCCACCACAATAGGAAATAGACTCAACTTACATTTAAATATTAAATTACGTTTATGTTAGAAAATATAATCCCGAGAAAGAGCGGATCCCGACTGGCTCAATAGAATGCCTTTAATAAGATTTAGTTTGAGTGAAAATGAAATTAAGAATAAAGTATCTTGAGACGTTTAATCTGTAGCATACAATAAGATACATATCTTGAAACAGCTAGAACACTTAATAATAAGTCCAGGTCTTTAATTAATTCCCAAAACTATCCTTTAAACAATTGGTATTTGTCTTCTTACCGTTAATTTCTAATAATTATAATAATAATTAGTACATAAGTATTATTATTAAAATAATTAACAAGTATTACCATAAGCAGGATAGGAATATCCTATAAGACTTATTAATTGTGGGAACCATAAAGAAGTGCCGCGGCCGGGATTTGAACCCGGGTCACGGGCTTGAGAGGCCCGCATACTTTCGGCATAGCTTGGCCGGGCTATACTACCGCGGCGTTTAATATAATTATTTGATTCGATTAAAAAGTTTAGCTTAAAATCTGTCTCGATTTTTCCTATATAGTATAAGAGGTAGAATAAAAAATAACAAAACTGCTATTATTGTGAAAATTATACCAAGTGTAAATAAATAGGGTAATTGTGAAGGATTACCTGCTCCAAATACTATTGGAAAAGGCCCTATGAGTACTACACCGGTAAATCCGCCACTTATAGTAGGCTGTGTAGCTACGGGAGTACTTGTTACTGATAATATACTAGCAATTACCATAATAATTATCCCTAAAAATAACAAGCCTAAACCTGAATAGATTAGTTTCATATATTATGTTTTGAGTTTTGAGATTTTAACTCTTTTTTATTTTCACTAACAATCTTGAAATAAAAGAGATGGAAAAACTTATATATACGTAGTAACATAAAATTTAAAAGGATTTTTAAAAATTTATGCTCATTTCTGGGTGGTTATATGTCGGAAACTAATAAATCTCGGACTTCTTCCTCTCCTTGCCCCCCTGATAAAATAATTTTTGATGAGGAAAGAGGAGAATATATTTGTACAGAAACCGGAGAGGTAATTGAAGAAAGAGCAATTGATCAAGGCCCTGAATGGAGAGCATTTACTCCAGAGGAGAAAGAAAAGAGGAGCAGAGTTGGGGGCCCACTTAATCAGACAATCCATGACATGGGTATTTCCACTGTAATTGATTGGAAGGATAAAGACGCAATGGGTAGAAGCTTAGATCCTAAAAGAAGATTAGAAGTATTAAGATGGAGAAAATGGCAAATTAGAGCAAGGATTCAATCTTCAATTGATAGAAACTTAGCCCAAGCAATGAACGAACTAGAAAGAATTGGAAACTTATTGAATTTACCCAAGGCTGTAAAGGATGAAGCTGCATTAATATATAGGAAAGCAGTTGAGAAAGGCCTAGTTAGAGGTAGGAGTATAGAAAGTGTTGTTGCTGCTTCAATTTATGCAGCTTGTAGGAGAATGAGAATGGCAAGAACTTTAGACGAAATTGCACAATATACTAAGGCTAATAGAAAGGAAGTCGCAAGATGCTATAGGTTAATTCTTAGAGAGTTAAGTATTGAAGTCCCAGTAAGTGATGCTAGAGATTATGTAACGAGGATTGGTAGTCTTTTAGGTCTAAGCGGCGCTACTATGAAGATGGCGATAGATATCATAGAAAAAGCAAAGAATGCTGGTTTAACTGCTGGTAAAGATCCTGCTGGTCTTGCTGCCGCGGCCATATATATAGCAGCTTTGTTAAATGATGAGAGGAGAACCCAGAAAGAAATTGCTCAAATTGCAGGAGTTACAGAGGTAACAGTAAGAAATAGATATAAGGAGTTAACACAAGAGTTAAAGATACAAATACCGAATCAATAAAATTTTAACTTTTTCTTTTCTAATATTTGTCTCATTTTAATCTATGATTAATATATTTGACTCGGGATACCCCATTTTAATCAGAAGCTCTTTTACTCTTTCTCTGTGATCTCCTTGCAATTCTATTTTACCATTCTTTACAGTACCTCCTGCTGCTAGTTTTGATTTAAGTTCTGAGGCTATTTTCTTTAATTCTGTATCTGAGCCAGAAAGACCTTCTATTATTGTTACTTCTTTGCCATATCTTCTTTTTTCTAACTTTATTTTTATAAATTGTTCTTCTTTATTTAATTGCTCACATATTTCTGGGGGTAAACCTCCACACAAATTATCAGACATTCTCAAAAGATTTTAATTATATTAGGGTTTTTTCAACTTTTCTGTTAACAGTTAGGTTTTTAATTAAGGGGACTTTATTAAGTTTTGATGGCAAGGTATAGATGTGGCAGGTGTTGGAAAGAGTTCGATGATGAACAGTTAAGAGCGTTACCGGGTGTAAGATGCCCTTATTGTGGATATAAGATAATTTACATGGTAAGAAAACCTACTGTGAAAGTTGTTAAAGCGATTTAGCTTTTTGTATCTGTGCAGCAGTTTCTAATATTATCCTAGAAGCTAGAACAGATGTTATCCCAGAAGGGTCATAAGGCGGAGAAACTTCGACTACATCAAATCCCACTACTCTTTTATCTACAACTAGTGAAATTATGTCTAAGAGCGTACTAGGGTCTAATCCCTCCGGCTCTGGTGTTGTTACCCCAGGCGCATAAGCGGGATCTATTCCGTCCATATCATAGCTAATATAGATTTTATTACATTCTTTAAAATTTATTATTATTTTCTTTGCTGTTTCTCTAACTCCCATAAGTCTTATCTGGTGTGGCGTTAGATATGCGATTCCCGCTTTATCTGCATATTCTAATTCTTCTTTTGAGACTGCTCTAGTGCCTATTTCCATTATTTTAATTCCTTGTTCAGATACCCTTCTCATTACACAAGCATGATCATATCTATATCCCATATATTCGTCTCTAAGGTCTAGATGAGCGTCTATACTTAGTAAACAATCTGGTTTTATACCTCTTGTTGTTCCAGCCGTTATAGAATGTTCTCCCCCTATACTAATTATTATTTTTCCTTTTTCCATAAAATAACTTGTTACGTCACTTATTCTTCTTAAGTTTTCTTCTACGTCTGATGGATGCATAACTATATCTCCCGCATCATTGAATCCCACCTCTCCCATGTCTATTCCGGTTCTTATAGAATAAAATTCGATATATTGAGCAGCTTCCCTTATAGCAGATGGTGCAAACCTAGATCCAGGTCTAAAACTACTTGTTATATCTAATGGCATTCCTATTATAACAAAAGGAGACGTTGACTTATTGAATCCTGCAAATAACCTGCTGTTTTCGTTTAAGTATAATAGTCTACTATCTGCCATGAAAGTAGAAATTTTTAATCTTGTTTATATGCTTATCTCGTATGAGTGAGAAGTTAGTAGAGGTTGCAAAGAGAAGAGGAATATTTTGGCCTTCATATGAAATTTATGGTGGTATTGCTGGCTTTTACGATATAGGTCCCATAGGAGTTAGAATAAAGAATAAAATAATTGAGCTATGGAGAAAATACTTTGTATATGAGAACTCAGAGTTCGTAGTAGAAATTGAAACTCCTATTATTACTCCTTATAAAGTATTAGAGGCTAGTGGTCACGTAGAGAATTTTACAGATCCTATAGTTGAATGTACTAAGTGCCATAATATATATAGAGCTGATCACCTTATTGAGGAGATAGCGAAAATAAACGTAGAAGGACTGCCAATCTCTGAGCTTGATCAGATAATTAGAGGAAAAGGAATTAGATGCCCTGCATGTGGTGGAGAATTAGGGGAAGTGAGATCATTTAATTTATTGTTTAATACAAATATTGGTCCTTACACTGGTAATCAAGGATTTTTAAGGCCAGAAACTGCACAAGGTATGTTTACTTCTTTTAAGAGAGTATATGAGGCATATAGGCAGAAACTGCCCATTGGTATTGCTCAAATCGGAAGGGTTGCAAGAAATGAAATTTCACCCAGACAAGGACTAATAAGGTTAAGAGAGTTCACGATAATGGAATTAGAGTTTTTCTTTGACCCAGGAAGCGATATAAAACCTGATTTTGATAAATTTAGCAATTTAAAGCTTAGTATTTTAAGAGGAGAAGATAAGGAAAAAGGAGAAAGTCCTAAAGAGTATTCAACAGAAGAGATATTGCAAGAAAAGATAGTTTATAATCCTTGGATGCTTTATTGGATGGCTACAGCAGCTAAATTCGTAAAAAGTTTGGGAATTAATAACTTCTATTTTGAGGAAAAACTGCCTCATGAAAGAGCTCATTATTCTGCTCAAACTTTTGATCAGATAGTTATTATTGGAAATGAGAAAGTAGAAATTTCAGGTCATGCATATAGAAGCGATTATGATTTAAGTAGACACATGAAATATAGTGGTCAAGATTTGACAGTATTTAAGAGATATGAGACCCCCAAAGTAGTTAAAAAGAAAGTGGTAGTAATTAATAGAGACTCCCTAAATAAACGGAATAAAGATTTCGTAAAGAAATTCTTGTCTTTCATATCTTCTAAAAAGCCAGAAGAAGTAGAAGAACTAATAGCACGTGATGAAAAATTTGAAGGAGTTAAAATTAGTGAATATGTAAGAATCTTAGAAAGAGAAGAAAAAGTAACAGGAGAAAAAATAATTCCTCATGTTGTAGAACCGTCTTTTGGTGTAGAAAGGTGTTTATATCTATCACTTCTTAATTCATACAGAGAAAAGGGAACTAGAATTGTACTCTCGTTACCTAAATACTTAGCACCATACGATGTTGCAGTTTTTCCCTTGTTAGAAAGAGAAGACCTAGTGAAAAAAGCTAGAGAAGTTTATGAATTATTAAAAGGCAAGTTTGATGTAATCTTCGACGATTCAGGAAGCATAGGAAAAAGATATGCGAGAGCAGATGAAATAGGCATCCCTTACTGTATAACTATTGACCCTCAAACTTTAGTAGATAACTCTGTGACCATAAGAGATAGAGATACGTGGCAACAAATAAGAGTAAATATTAATGAGTTAAGCTCGGTGCTAGAAAAGCTGTTTAAAGGTGAAGAGTTTAATAAGGTAGGTAAAGTAATTAATAGTGAAGAAAATGAGTAAAGAAGAAAAAGAAGAAGAGAAGAAAGTTGATATAAAAACATTGGTTAATATTATACCCCCTGCATCAGCACTAAAAAAGAGTAAACCTCCGCCAAAAGAGAAAAGACTAAAGATTAGAAAAAGGCCTGATGTAGATCAAGGCGTTATCTTAATTTCAAGCAAATTAGCTAATGAGTTGGGAATCAAAGATGAAGCAGAAATTTCAGTAAAAGGCAAAAGAGCAACTTTTAAGGTAATTATTCAAGATGGTTTGCCAGATACAGAAATTTACGGAAATGAGGCAGATATGACAAAATTGGGGTTAGAGGATAATAGCACTATAAGCCTGAGGGCAGTAAAATGAACGAGAGCGATCTAGAGATAAGCCGAGTGCTACTTCATTTCGACGAGATAGTAGAAGAACATAACTCTTACTTGGAAGATTTGGAGAATTTGTTAGAGCTACCTACCATAGATAAAGAGAGAGTAAATAGGCTATTAAAAAGGCTAAGACGTACTAGGAAAGAGATATTGGAAGGGATAAGCAGCATAGTTGTTCATATTAATAATTCTAAAGATGCTAAGATAAAGGAAGAAGCTTTAGGCATTATGAATTATTTCTATGTTGTAGGTATCAATGATGAAGAAGAAGTCCTAAGAAAATTACTTGCTTTAGATTCTACAATGAAGAATGAAATAGAAAACGATATTTCTACGTTGGAAAGAATAAGATCATTAGTAATACAATTCATTTATTAACCACAATTCTTTTTCTATCACAATGAGTGTTCCTGAGCTTAGTATTGAAGAACAAATCCAAAATATATTAAGTAATATTATTGATCAGCTTAGGCTGTTATACCAGCAATTTACAGAAACTAACATCAATCATATGCAGATATATTCACGTATAAATGGTACTAAGACTGTTGTTGAAAATTCTAAGTATAAGCTTGGCGAGTATATCATTAAGGTAAATGAAGGGATAGAAACTGGAACTCTTTATTTAGATATTTTAAATTATTTAGAAAAAATTTCACAAAATCTAAGTGCAGTGTCATATAGATATTCTGTTTTACAGACAAGGAGTAAATTAGAAGAAAATACAATTCAATCTTTATTAGTTACCATAATAGAAAAGTTGATAGCTGCTGCTAGCAGCGCATTAGAATCTTTTCGTTTATTATCATTAAACTCTAAGAAGTCTGCTGAAGAAGCAAGAAATATTATAAAGATAGAAGAAGAAGTAGACGATCTTTATAGGAATTTTGAATTAAAAATATTTGAGAAAAAATATGAGCTAATCTTTATAATGCTGACAAAAGATATTGGAGATAGACTAGAAGATTGCGCTGATTTATTTAGAGATATAGCAAATAATATACTTTATATTAGCTATATAAGGGAATAGAATGAAAGGTGAATTAGTAAAGGATAAAATTCTCATAAAAGATATAGCTGAAGCTAGACAAATTTATAAGCTAGGTTATTATGGTAGGCCATTAGGATTATCTAAGCCAAAAAAAGCTGATGACATAAATAGTGAATTAATTCTTTCCCTTATAGAAGGTGTCTACTTAAGTAAAAAAGGGTTCATAAAAGTGTACTATAATAACGAGGAACTTTCTACTGATAAACTATACGAAAAAGGTGTTACTGAAGTACCTAGATTTAAAATTTTATATTCTATATATGAAGACTTAAGAGAAAAAGGTTATGTTGTGAGATCTGGAATAAAATATGGTGCAGATTTTGCTGTTTATACTATAGGCCCCGGAATAGAACATGCACCATATTTAGTTATTGGATTAGATGAGAATGCGAAAATGACTTCCAATGAACTCTTAAGTTTTGGAAGAGTTTCTCATAGCACAAGAAAAGAGTTATTATTGGCAATTGTGAATCTAAATACTGGTAAGATAAGATACATAATGTTTAAATGGTTGAAAATGTAATAAATTATAGGGCTCATAAGTATTGGGGGGCTTTAGTTGAATAATAGAGACATTGTACCTAGGCAAAAACCTACTATCAATGCTGAAGAACCAAGGCCAATGCCATTAGGAGACAAATGTAATTATTTATGTCCTTATTTTAGATGTAATAAAAAAGCCTTAAGCATACAGAAAAAATATGTAAAAGGGACTCCACAAAAAATTGGATATTGCATGTGGGTAGGCGATATATGTATAGCTGGGGATTGTCAATATGCTTATTGTGAAAAAAGGGCTCTATTGCCTGGTAATAAATGTGCATTTGCAATAAAAAGGAATGAGAATGGAGAAGATATGGAGAAAGAACTAAAACAAGAAGAGGAACATGAATCTAGAATAAATGAGTTATTATCTAAGAGATTTGGTCGCAAGGGTTATGAGCTATATTAACTTTATTCCAATGTTTATATAAGGAATTAGGTATTTTTAACAAATCAAGAATCTTTCCAACAATAAAATTTACTAGATCATCAATTGTTTGTGGATTATGATAGAAACCTGGAGAAGCTGGAAGTATTATTCCTCCAGCCTTAGAGACTTTTAATGCGTTAGAAAGTTCTATTGTGCCTAGTGGTGTTTCTCTAATTACAAGAATGAGAGTTTTCTTTACTCTAAGGAAATTTAATGCTGCTCTACTAAGTAGATTAGAAGCTATTCCATTAGCTATTTCAGCTAAGGTTTTAATGCTACAAGGTACTATTATCATCCCTTCTGTTTCAACTACGTGGCTAGAACTAGAAGGAGGTTCTTCTATTTGATATTCCATATACACCTTAGAGCTATATTTCTGTAAATAACTATCTATATCCATATCACATTCTAGCTTCGCAATTTTTCTAGCTTCAGCACTTAATATAATTTCTGTTTCATATCCTATTTCATAAAGTGTTTTCACGGTTTTTAATCCATAAATAATTCCACTTGCTCCACTAATACCTATGATAATTGTCCCTTTCTTATACCCACTTTCTGCTCCTGCCTTTTGAGCCACTCTCTCACCCAATTATTATAGCATTGTTTACTGCAAAATACCCATGGTTTATTATTGCAGCATGTTTTTACAACTATTGGATTATCTCTAATTATTTTCCCGCACCAACTACAGCGCAACTGATTTATTTTTGTGTCTAATTGAAATGGCATAGTTAGGATATTTATGGCATAAAATAAATAGATTTTTCATAAAAATGGCATATAAGCTACTTTATAATCTATTTAATTCATGGAAACAGATTCAAAAAAGGTTAAACAAGTCGATGAAGTAAAGATAAGTAGATACATACTTAAATACACTTTTCAAGATTGGGATGACATAGTGGAAAGCGATGTAGTTATTGTTGGTGCTGGACCTTCAGGAATGACAGCGGCATACTATTTAGCTAAAGCAGGTCTTAAGACCGTAGTTTTTGAGAGAAGATTATCTTTTGGAGGAGGGATTGGAGGAGGAGCTATGCTATTCCATAAGATAGTGATAGAAAGCCCTGCCGACGAAATCTTAAGAGAAATGAACATAAGGCTTACTAAAGTAGAAGATGGCGTTTATGTTGTTGATTCTTCAGAATTTATGGCAAAGCTGGCTACTGCAGCAATAGATGCTGGTGCAAAAATAATTCATGGAATATCAGTAGATGACGTTATTTTTAGGGAAAATCCATTAAGAGTAGCTGGAGTTGCAGTAGAATGGACTGCTACGCAGATGGCAGGTCTTCATGTTGATCCTATATTTATTTCGGCTAAGGCAGTAGTTGATGCAACAGGCCATGACGCTGAAGTAATTTCAGTGGCAGCTAGAAAAATTCCAGAGCTAAATATAGTAATTCCTGGAGAGAAATCTGCTTATAGCGAAATTGCAGAACAATTAACAGTAGATAATACCGGTATGATAGCTCCCGGGCTCTATGCAACTGGAATGGCAGTAACAGAAGTTAAAGGATTACCTAGAATGGGCCCCATATTTGGTGCTATGGTGCTTTCTGGTAAAAGAGTTGCTGAAATAATTATAAAAGACCTCCGTTACTCTTAAAGCCCATTATTTTATTTTTTATTACGATGAGTGAAACCCAGCAAACTAAGATAAAGGTTTCAGAAAAAGCAGAAGGGATAGTAGAAAGAGATACAAAAAATGATATAGCAGGGAGAAGAGAAATTTACATAAAAGTTTTTCATATAGGAAACGGTACTATATCTAGGAAAGAAATAAGAAAAGCAATAGCATCAACTTTTGGTGTTTCCGAAGACCTAATCGTAATAAAGAAAATACATACAGTTTATGGAGCTGGAATAAGTTATGTAAGAGCAAATATTTATAACGATATGAAGACGTTACAACAATTTGAACCTCAATATTTAATAGGAAGAGATACCGGACAAAAAGTAAAGAAAGGTGGTAAAGGTGTCCAAAAGCAAGGGTGAAAAAGTAAAAGCTGCGGTTAGAACATATTATGAAATAGTAGGAGATAAGATTAAATTGAAGAATAAAAAATGTCCAAGATGCGGGAGTGTAATGGCTCATCATTTGCAACCAATTGAGCGTTGGGCATGTGGAAAATGTGGTTATACGGAATTCATAGGTAAGAAGAGATGATAGTTTTAGGAATAGAATCAACTGCGCATACTTTTGGAGCAGGAATAGTTACCGATTCCCCTACTATTCGTATTTTATCTAATGAAAGAGATATTTTTATTCCTAAACAAGGCGGGATGAAACCGAGTGACTTAGGTAGACATCATTCTGATGTAGCTCCAGAAATTATAAAAAAAGCGTTAGATAAAGCACAAGTCAGCATAGACGAGATAGATGCGATTGCCGTATCTCTAGGGCCTGGAATAGGCCCTGCGCTTAGGGTTGGGGCAACAGTAGCTAGAGCTTTAGCATTAAAATTTAATAAAAAAATCGTACCTGTGAATCATGGGATTGCACATATAGAAATAGGAAGACTTATGACAACCTCTTATGACCCTCTAATACTTTATTTGTCTGGAGGAAATACTATAATTACAACTTTTGTCGATGGAAAATATAGAGTTTTTGGAGAAACATTAGATGTAGCTTTAGGAAATTTGCTGGATACATTTGTTAGGGAAGTAGGTTTAGCTCCACCCTATGTAATTAATGGTGTTCATCAAATCGATATTTGTGCTGATAAAGGAGGAAAATTCGTAGATTTGCCTTATATAGTTAAAGGCCAAGACATGTCTTATAGTGGGTTATTAACAGCAGCATTAAGGGCTACTAAGAAATATAAGTTAGAAGATGTATGTTACAGCTTAAGAGAAGTTGCATTTGATATGCTTCTAGAAGCTACAGAGAGAGCTTTAGCATTAACCGGAAAGAGGGAAATTTTAGTTGTAGGCGGAGTTGCAGCTAGTTTAAGTTTAAAGACAAAATTATATGATTTAGCCAAGGACTGGAATGTTGAAGTGAAAATAGTTCCTCCAGAATATGCTGGCGATAATGGGGCTATGATAGCATATGCAGGGTTACTTGAAGCCAAATATGGAGTTTTCATTCCAATTGAAAAGTCATTTGTTAAACCTAGATGGAGAATAGACCAAGTCGATGTAGTATGGAGATAATTAGAGAATTAAAGAGAGGGGCAGAATCAATAATATATGAAGGGTATTTTGCAGGAATACATGCTGTATTTAAAAAGAGAATATCTAAGTCTTATCGGGACAAAGAATTAGATCATAAAATAAATAGTTATAGAACAAAATTAGAAGCAAGATTAATTTATTTAGCTCTAAAGAATGATATAAATGTCCCCGCTATATTAATGGTAGATCCATATGAGTATTTAATTGTTATGGAATATATCGAGGGAAAACCTGTTAAGGATATTATAGGTAAGCAAGATATCGATCTTAAAAGAATAGGAGAAAAGATTGGCGAAATAGCGGGAAAACTTCACAAAGCTGGCGTTTCCCATGGCGATTTTACTACAAATAATCTCATTTTTTCTGAGCTAGAGAGTGACATTTTTATAATAGATTTTGGGCTAGCTAAAAGGAGCAATGACGTTGAAGACTTTGCTACAGATATTCATGTTTTTCTAAGAAGCCTTGAAAGTATACACTATAACTTTAAAGATGAGATAGTTAAAGGATTTGAAATTGGGTATTCCAAGTTTATGAATTTTAATGAAGTTATGAAAAAAGTAAGAGAAATAAGAATGAGGGGAAGATATGTCGAGGAGCGTAGAGTTAAACGTAGTAACATCTAATGAACATAAATTTATTGAATTGAGTAAAATAGCAGAAAAATTTAGTATTAAACTAAAATGGATAAAATTACCTAAGTTCGAGATTCAATCAGATTCGTTAGAAGAAATTGTAAGAGTATCTGCGATTTATGCATATAATATAATAAAAGAACCTCTAATAATAGAAGATAGTGGTTTATTTATAGAAGCATTAAATAACTTCCCTGGGCCATACACTAATTATATAAGGAGAACGTTAGGACTAAAAGGTATACTAAAACTGATGGAAGGAATAGAAAATAGAAGGGCCTACTTTATGACGTCTCTTTGTTATGTTGATGATAAAATTGTCAAAGTGTTCAATGGGAAAATATACGGAAGAATTTCACATTCAATAAGAGGAGAAAAGGGGTTTGGTTTTGATCCAATATTTATCCCAGAAGGAGAAGAAAGGACTTTTGCTGAAATGGAAACTGAAGAGAAAAATAAGTATTCTCATAGGGCGAAAGCTTTCACTGAATTTTCAAAATTCTTCCTTACTTATATCTCTTAGTTTCTTTTATGCTTTCATCATTTAATTTCCTAAATATTTTTATCGAATAATTATATAGATAATTGTAATCTTCTTCTGTTAGTTCTGCTAATTTTTCTACTTCCAAGTATTCGTAGAGTTCTTTCTTATTAGAAATATTTGGTAGTATTGATGTTACTTTTTTATTGTAAAGTATAAATTTTAAGGCTAACTGAGACAGTTTCATATTATGTTGTTTAGCAAACTCAAGTAAGGGTTTAGATAATTCTATTGCTTTCTTTATCCACTCAATATTTTTTAAGCTTCTATGCAAATTTGGGTCATTAGATATGGGCCATTTATCTTCAATTAGAGAATCTGACGCATGAGGTACTCTAACGAAATGTGTGATATCAAAATTTAAGAAATCTATGCCAGGACGTAGTTCTATTAAATTATAGATATATTCTAAGCTTTCGTAACCCATTTTTATTGCTTCTATACCTTCTTCTCTCCATCCTAAAGTAGGGCCTAATGCTACACCGATTAACTTTGCTTTTCCATCTTTTTTCAAACTTAGTAAATAATCAAGAATTTCTTTATTTTTAATATCTTTCATTTTAGGGTTATGTATCATGAGTATATCAACATAATCTGTGTTCAATCTTTCTAGGCTCTTTTTAAATGCAAAATTAAGGTAATCCACTGTAAATTTTTGGACAGCTCTACCATTAACTTTATGATAGAAATCATATCCGATTTTTGTTAATATAACAATTTTATCTCTCTTAGTACCCAAGGTCCTTGCCAATATCGTTTCTCCTAATCCTTCACCGTAAATGTCACCGGTGTCAAAGAAGTTTACTCCTTTTTCATACGCCTCCTTAATAATTTCCTCTGCTTTGTTTATTTCTCCTCCCCACCAATTAGTTACCAAGCTCCATACGCCTATTCCTATTTCAGAAACTTCAAGGTTAGTATGATTTATCTTTCTTAGTCTCATGTAATACCTCTCTTAATATTAGAATCTTTTTCATATTATAAAAACCAAACTTGCATAATGCTAATAAAAGTGCCAGAAAAAATATTTGATGAATTAATTAGAAAACTAAAGCTACAAGTTTATGAATATAATTCAAAAATAAAAAATTCGGGAATATATCTTAAACCATTTCATATTGTATATAAGAATGGGAAACGGTATATCTATATAGGTAAATATTGGTATAGACTAGAAAAGAAAGGAAGTAAACTCAAGTGGATTTATTTGGGTAAGAATAAGCCCAAAAATGTACTACTAGATCCGCCAGCAATACCAGATTATACAATAATTAAAGATGTGGATGGTTATATAGTTGATGAAAAAGCATTAGATGAGCTCAAATGAAGTCATTTTTTTTACTTTTTCATTTATTCCTAACTTTATTCCATTAATTATCATTATTAGATCTTCATAATCTAATCTAATTAGTTCAGCTATAGCTAAAGTTGTTATGGGTGTAAATGGGCTTCCCATAAAAGCTTCCGTTGACGATTTGCGCGAGTTCGCTCTTGCCAAGCGATATAAGGTTGAAAGTATGCTATAGACGTTATTTAAATCTAGATTTTTAGCATATGTAGTTCTTGCTATTGTATCAATTACCTCTTTGTCATTTCTAGCTACTGAAATGTCTTTCAAAACACTTTCATCTACCTTGCAAGTATTGTATTCTACTATATGAAGTTTATAAGCAAGCATTATGGAGTAATAATCTTTATATGTACAGATTATATTCTCAGCTTTTGTTTTCCAGTCTCCTTTAAATTCATTTACAATTTTTGTTAATTTATTTATAAAATAAAATTCTGCAAAAGAATTTATTTCTGAAGGAGTTTTTTTATTCGATTTACTTAAAGCAAATTTAAGACCTTCAGAAATTATACCTTTTGAAAAGTTTACTAAATCATCAATAGTTTGTGGATTTGTCTCTACTAAATCTTTAATTAACACGAAATTATTCTTTATTTTGCTTCCTGTTAATATCGAGGAGACTAATGTTTCTAATTCATTCAAGCTAAATTGGTAGATGTAAAGATCTAGTATATCTGCATTTACTCTAGTATTACTTTCATATCCTCTTATTTTATTTAGAAAATTTATCGCTCTTAGTTTAAGAAGTCTTTCTACTTCTTCTATTGTATCTGGTACTTCATTTAGGTATCCTTCATCTTTAAGCAAATTTACTGCGTCTCTCCAGTTCGTCATTGTTAATAACTCATTTACTACCTCTTTAGTTAGAGAAAAAGATTTGAATATTCTTGCAATAGCTGTAGAGTATGCTAAAGTACTACTCATCTATTTGAAAACCTCCTCTACTTTCTCTAATACAAATTGAGATGCTTTTTCAAGGTTTTTTTGTCCCATTTGGTTTATTTTTGAAAGTTCTTTTTCTCTCTCCTCAGCATATTTTTTAGTTAATTCACTTATTTTATCATTAGTATTTTTTTCGATATCTTGAGTTATTTGAGCTAATACTTCATCTGCTATGCTTCTTAGCTCTCCTGCTAAAGATTCTGTGAGAACAATTAACCTTTTACCGTCATCAGAAAGATTTTTCTCAATGTTTTTTAATTCTTGTTCATATTTAATTATAAGGCTGGCATAGGTAGTTAATTTTGACGGCATAATATAATATCTTAGCTACTACTTTTTAACGATTTTCTTCCTCTAATGATATAACCAGTGTGAAGTACTCCTACGTTTTTAGGTCTTATAGCATTTTCTTTAATTTGATATTCTCTTATGATCAGTTCCTCTGCATGAATATCTATAAAATTATTGTTCTTTAACGCTATTGCAGTTTTTTCAATTTGATTTGTTGTTGGTACAAATATAACTACAGTACCAGAAGGTTTTAACGCTTCATATGCTGATTTTATAGCGTTCCAGGGATCTGGCATATCAAGGAAAACTGCATCTATATTGGTCTCATCAAAACCTATCCTTACGTCTTTCAATTTAAATACTACCCTATCAGAAATATTTAAATATTCTACATTCTTTTTTGCTATCTTTTGCATATCTTCTCTTATATCATATGTTATTACTTTCCCTTTTTCACCCAGATAATATGCCAACGAGATTGTTAAAAAACCAGAGCCGGTGCCTGCTTCTATGACCATATCTCCGGGTTTTATGCCAGATGAATATATCATATATGCTATATCTTTAGGATATAATACTTGCGAAGTTCTTTTCAGCCCATTATAGATATCCATTAGAGAAGGCTGTAATAAATATCCCTTATTTCCAGTTGATAATAACACTTCTGAACCATATTCTAGTCCTATAATCTTATCTAGCTCTATAGCACCTTTATCTGTTGCGAATTTTTTACCCGGTTTAACTTTTATTAAATACACTCTTTTGGGGTCAATCCATAGCGTTACAATATCTTCTTCTTTTATCATTAAATTAGAAAAGGGAGCAAAGAAATTAAAAATCAGTTCTGGTGTCTCATTTCATTGATCAAAAATACCAGCCTTCATCATTATCCTTCTTCGATCCATAACTCTTTCCTAATAAACTCATTTAATGCAGCTCGTATTACTTCACTTCTTGAAGTATATCTTCCAGTATTTATTAATTCATCTATTGCTTCTAAGAATTGTTCTGGTAGTTTAACTGTTATTATTCTCATTATAGGTCAATTGATGAAATTATTTTGTATAATCTTTATAAGGATTATTCCATACTTTTATTTGCCTTATCCCATAAATACTCAAAATAAACTTTTCCTATTTCTACGAAGTATATATGGTTTGAATACATTCCTAGTAAAATGTTTTCTTGTGTCTTTATAATTAAAAATATGGAATTAGATGTTATAATACCGCTGCCAAACATAGAGTCCAAATATCTTACTTTTAATGTTTTGCTATCAATTTTCAAATTTTTAGTCGCTATTACTTTGACATCATTCTTATAGGAATTAACCTCGAGTATTTTTATTATATCTTCTGTTAATAACTCGTCAAATGATAATGCAACGTAATATTTACTAGAATTTTCTGATATTACTTGTTTCACTGTTTTTAATATATTCTCTTGTTGAACTAACGTAATATTGTAAGAAGAAGTCTGTGACGATAATAATATAGAAATTGGTAATATTATATCTCTTTCTATTTTTTCAAGATTTTCTAATATACTCTTTTTGACATTTTCCCATACATCTCTAATAGGATTTGCCATATAATATGAAGGTCTTTTCCCAACTCTTATTATCCATCCTCTACCTTCTAGTTTAGTTAGTACTGGGTAAATCTTAGTATAAGATATATTCATTGCATTAGAAATCTCTTTAGCAGTCATCTTTCCATTTAATAATAGTACGAAGTAAAGCTTCAGTTCGTTTCTACTTATTCCGAAAGCCCTAGCTATATTAGCTAGCTTAGCTAATATTATATCTATGTTTTGTGACACATTAACATTTTTAATTTCAGGTTTATATCAATAAAGTGGTGTGTTAAATGGGTGGTGCTACTAAGAAACCTATATCAAGCATGGAGAAGAGACAGAAGAAGATGATTGAAGAACAACAGAAGAAACAGCAGAAAAGACCCACCACAAAAACGGGAAAGGAATTAACTAGCAAAAATGTTGTTGTAGACGAGGAGACAATTAAGAAAGTTCAAGAAGAATTAAAGAAAGAACGTATAGTTACTCCTTACGTATTATCTGGAAAGTTAAATGTTACAATGAGTGTTGCAAAGAAAATACTTGAAGAATTAGAGAGAGAAAACGTAGTAAAGTTAGCTGCTAAAGATAGAAGAACTGTAGTATATATAGCTGCATCTTAGTTACTCTTCTTCTTTTTGACTTTCTGTTTTCTTTCTTTCCTCAGTTCCACTTATTTTCTTTATATTTTTACAGAAACCTTGAAGTATGCCTTCTATATTATTTATCCCTCCTATTCTTTCTTTCCCACTATCTTGCGTTAATACAGTTGATTCAACATATAATACTGTATCGTCTTCCTCCGCTTGCTTATATATTAGTGAATTAACACTAGTTACAAATGTTGGAGAAGATCCTATAATTTCTCCGTTCTCATCTTCTATTGTTTCTCCCGTTATAATATATGGTATTCCATTTTCTAGTGTTCTTGCTATAGCCATATATTTAATTATATCATAACCATTTCTAGGATAGGCTTTCACAGTCCCTATTATAGCAACCGCATTACCAAGTGCTAATAGTCTATTTATCTCTGGAGAAAATATATCGTCTTCTGATATTATCCCATACTTTTTATCCAATGACATATAGACTGGTTCTTTTCCAGGTGAAATACCCAGTCTTGTGTCTTTTGCCGATGTTATTATCTTTCTATATTTTCCTAAAATTTCACCTTGAGGTGAAATTATTAATGTGGTAAGGAAAATTTTAGGTCCTGCTTGCTCAAGTATCGGCCCTACTATTAAGTGAACCTCCCCTTCCATTGATAAATGGATTAGTGTATCTGTTGTGTTTCCAGGTATTTTTTCTGCTAAATTTCGTATTATACTTCTTGATTTTTTATCATTTTCGTATATTTCAAATACATTTCCTACAGGAAATAATGAAGGTAAAATTACAACTTTAGCTCCTTTATCCTTGGCTATCTTTATTAATTTTTTAGCTTTTTCTATGTTGTATTTTTTTGCCATTTCCCTCAGTCTAAGATGTAATAAAGCGATTAACATAATATCACCTAATTTCCCTTATTTCTTTATAAACTTCATTTAGTACGTTTATATAATTCTCATTTCCTGCTTCTATCTTATCCATCAAAGCTAGTAAACCTCTTGTTCTTTCTTCAGATACAAACTTACTATAATTTTGATTTAAATACTTATTTACTTCTATGCCTAGCGCTGTGGGAATAAGTTTTCTGTTCTTTTTGCTTTCGACAACATAATATCTTTTAAGGAGCGTATTTATTATCGTAGCATATGTGCTAGGCCTTCCAATTTGTTTCTTTTTCATCTCACTGACTATATCTGCCTGAGTGTAAAGGTCTATATCCTTTATTTGCGAATCTTCAATAATGATGCTTTTTACAAATGAACCTTGAATTATGGCTTCAAACTCTTTCTTTCCTTTAATTTTATCAACTATACTTCCTTTAATCACTCTAGTTGTAGGTAAATAAAGGAACTTAGAGTAGTTGGCTTGTTTTATTGGAAAATCGATAGCAGTAATAAACTCAGAAGTGTTTTGTAGCAAGTTTAGTTTAGTTCTCTCTTCACAATCTTCAAATCCTTCGTACTCAATTCTTTCTTTTACAACGTTTAATGATATTAGTTGACTGGTTATAAATCTTCTAAAGATAAGATCATAAATTTTGAAATGATTATTAGTAAGTCTTTTTGCTAATTCCAATTCTCCTTCATCAATTAATAATTTCAATTGTTCTTCATCTAATGGTCTGGTAGGTCTTATAGCTTCATGTGCCCCTCCTTCTCCCCAACTTCTAGGTTTGAAGACTTTACCGTACTCTTCACCTAAATTCTCTTTAAGGTAATTCTCAGCTATTCCAATTCCTACGTTTGAGATTCTTGTACTATCCGTTCTATGATAGGTAATTAAACCTAGTTCAAACAAATCTTGTGCTATTTTCATCGTCTCTTGTGCTGATATTCCATAGAATGTATTTGCATCATATAATAACGTATCAGTGGTGTACGGCGGTAAAGGATTTATGGTATCTTCTCTTTTTTCTGCATTTTTAATTTTAATACAAATTTTAGAATTCTTTTTAATTGAAGCATTACGATCTTTAACAACATAAAAGCTTAATTTTTGATTTTCATCTAATACAATAGTTGCATAATATACTCTGACTTTATGCTTATTATACAACTCATATCTTGTTACTATCCAGTTTAGAACAGGAGTTTGGACTCTTCCAGCGCTCAAATTATTGATATTGATTTTTTTAAATTTCGTATTTGGATTTTCACTTATATACTGTCTTACCTTTTCAGTTAATTTAAAGCCTATCCATCTGTCTTCAACTCTCCTGACTATCTGAGATTCTACTAAATTAATATTGAAAGGTCTAGGATTGTTTATTGCTTGCAAAATAGCTTTCCTTGTAACTTCATGAAATTCTGCTCTCTTAATATTATTATTAAACGGTTTTAGTGCTAAATATATATCCCAAGCTATTTTTTCTCCTTCTGTATCTGGATCAGTTCCTATTAAGATTTCATCTGCCTCTAAAGCTAGTTTTCTTAAGGCATTTATCGTATTAGTTTTATCTGTAACTATTTCTGTAGTGCCACAAACTGGGCATTTACCATTGTCTTTATAATCAGTAAACTGATGTCCATTTTTACATCTTTTTATTGTATTATAGTAAGGCGTAAACTCATATTGGCCATCCCTCTTTGATACATCTATGCCATATACACCTATATTTTGTGTAGTTAGATCATAAACATGACCTCCAGAAGCAGTAATAATTAGTATTTTATCTTCTAGGATGGTTTCATATGCTTTGATATTTTCAATTTGTCGTATACTTGGTTTTGAAAAGAAATTAGAAATAGTTTTTGCTTTGTTTGGGGATTCTACAACAAATAAAATAGTTTTAACTCTTTGTAAAGAAGGGTCGACGCCTCCTTCAGTTTTAACCTTATATATTTTTTTCCTTTCGTTGTTTATCTTATTTAGTATATTATCTAAATTTTCGCTATCAATTTTATTGCTTTCTAGATCCAATTCATGCCATGTTATCTCATCAAGAACCAACGAAAGTTTTTTGTTTAGTATTCTGAATAAGTTATCGTTGTCTACAAGCAAAACTGATAATCCTGTTGTGAGCTCCCCTCCATATATTCTTGATGTTCTTCCGCTTGCCTGTATATAGGTAAGATAATCAGGTATGAGTATGTTGCCAGAAGAAATTATTAAGTCTCCAACTTCAGCCACTTTAGTTAGAATTTCATTATCTTTAAGATACTTGTTAGCCACTTCATACGCTTTTAGTAGTGTATCATCTTCTAGTTTTCCTTCTCTTGCTAGAGAATTCAACATAGCTATTGCTGCAGGACTTAACTTTCTTACTTTTTCTCTTATTTTTCTAGCTAAATTAATTACCTGTTGATCTTTTGTTATTATACCTAAAATATTTAATATCCTTGATAAAGCTACAATATTCATTGTTTCTCCTATTTTGAATTTGAACTTTGGAATTCCAACAAATATTGCATATTTTACTCTCCAAGGGAGATCAATTCCTCTTACTAGTATACCATAATGAGTCGCAGAACCTATTAAAGCATAAATATTGCCATTAGCAAATTCATCGATTTTATGTGTCTGTGCTGAGGCAACTGCAGCAACATTTAAATCTGCTAATTGTTGCTCTAACCACTTTGCGTATTCTTGTCCTTTGTCAACTGGTACAAAAATAAGTCCTCCATCTCCTAGCTTTTTGAGAAGAGTTCTTAACAGTTTTACTATATCATTATCATTATTTGGCAATCTCGTGTACGCATCAATTATTTTTCTTATGTATATAACCGAGCTTCCAGGTCGAAATCCCATCAAAGCAGATAATACTGGATTTCCTTTCGTTAGTGTAGCTGAAGAGAACACAATAGTCTTTCCTTTCAGTTTATTTCCTCTTATTTCCTGGATTTTAGCGTATGCACTTTCATTTTCTCTAGCTTTTCTTAACATATCTTTTACTTCTGTAATATCTTCTTTTGAAAATCCTGCCAAGTTAAGAATAGCTTCTGCACTTTTACTTGATTTTAATGCAGTGTCCACATCATCTACAAATAGAAAATCATATGTTATATTCTTTATTTCATCTATTCTATCTATAATGAATCTATTTGTAGAGATGAAAATATTAAAATCTCCCTCAATCAATGACTTATAAAGCTCTTCTCTTTGTGATTCATTTAAACCTGAGTGATAGTAAAGCAATTTAGTTTCGATTCCTACTTTTTTAGCAAATTCTGAGATTCTATCTATTGCCTGCCTTACCAGAGTCCTTGTAGGGAATACTAATATCGATTTTCCATTTTTTTGCGAAAAATAAATAGACGATATCATGCCAAAAGTTGTCTTTCCTAAGCCCGGAGGAGCAATAATAGCAAAGCTTTCTCTACGTAATACTCTTATAATCCAACTTTTTTGAGGACCAAATGGTGGGAATCCTATGATATTGGTAAAGAGAGATCTAAAAGAGTCATACTCCTTTAATATGTCCATTACCTCTTTAAGTCTGTTGATTTTGCCAAATTTATGTAGCTCGTCAACTAGCTCTTTTATATCATTAAATTTCTCATCTTTTTCTAAGCAGTTATTGCACACAGAACCTTTATATAGTCTCTCCGCCGAGATTAGACCACCACAATTAGGGCAGGAACTCATGTAAACTGCGGGTGGAGGAATCTTAAGTAAATTTTGATTTTCCAAGTTTTCGTTCACTAATTTATGTAAGAGTTAGACTTATTTAAAAGATTGCATAGTTTGGAAATAATGAGCCAAGAGATTACTTTAAGGGTTAGTGAGGCAAGGCAAAGGGACGTTGGTAAGAAAATCGCACGATTATCAGATTACGCAATGAGAAAACTCGGTATAGAGACAGGAGACTATGTTGAAATAATAGGACCTAAAGGTGCTGTACCAGCACAAGCGATGCCTGCAGAAGGCATTTCTGACGATGAGATAAGAATTGATGGTAATATTAGGAAATTTATTGGTGTAGGTGTTGGTGACGAAGTCAGAGTTAGAAAAACTAGTGTTAAGCCTGCGACAAAAATTGTATTAGCTCCAGCAGAGCAACCTATACCTTTTTACTATTCCTCGTTTCTTGAATATGTAAAAGATGAGCTTATAAATAAACCTTTAACTAAAGGAGAGACTATAGCAATACCAGTTATTGGGGGTTCACTAAACTTTATTGTAGTTGAAACACAACCTCCAACTTACGTTTATGTTACAGATTCAACAAATATTGAAATAAGAGAAGAACCTGCAAAAGAAATCGAATTAGGCGGATATCCAAAGATTACTTGGGAAGATATAGGAGATCTTGAAGAGGCAAAACAGAAAATTAGGGAAATTGTTGAATGGCCCTTAAGGCATCCAGAACTATTTCAGAGATTAGGAATTGAGCCACCGAAAGGAATTCTATTATATGGTCCACCAGGCAATGGAAAAACTTTACTCGCAAGAGCTTTAGCAAACGAAGTAGGAGCTAGTTTTTACACAATTAATGGCCCAGAGATAATGAGCAAGTTTTATGGTGAAAGCGAGCAAAGGTTAAGAGAAATATTTCAAGAAGCTGAAAAGAATGCTCCATCAATAATTTTTATTGACGAGATAGATTCTATCGCGCCGAAAAGAGAAGAAGTAACGGGAGAAGTAGAAAGAAGAGTAGTAGCACAACTCCTTACATTAATGGATGGGATTAAAGGGAGAGGAAAGGTTATAGTAATTGGAGCGACAAATAGACCAGATGCTGTAGATCCTGCATTAAGAAGGCCCGGTAGGTTTGATAGAGAGATCGAAATTAAACCACCAGACACTAAAGGTAGGAAAGAAATA
>ERZ1684502.79-NODE-79-length-24611-cov-45.935657_pt1 | contig 24611 bp, 20 predicted proteins | sample MGYA00580192_ERZ1684502 | MGnify/ENA primary metagenome ERZ1684502 (study PRJEB41476, sample SAMN13258264) | hydrothermal vent metagenome | biome: caldera [ENVO_00000096]; feature: acid hot spring [ENVO_00002120]; material: acidic water [ENVO_01000358] | place: New...
CTTTCATCATGCGGTGATTAAAAAAATGAGGGAAGGCACAAATGAAGGCTTTGGGAGGGGTTGCCACGAAAGGGGGTAAGGGCAATAATATACCACCAATGAACTCAAGAGGTGGCTGAGCCTTATGAACTCCAAGGCTTACATAGGCTTACAAATACCTATGTAAGCTGAACCCCTAGGACACTTCATATCTTATAACTAATAAGAAGAGAATAAAAGGGAGTCAACACGAATTATATTTTGTGATTGTTTCTCAGCTCATAACAAGAAATCCTGTTACAGCTAATGAAAAAGTTTCAATTAAAGAAGCTGCTAAAATAATGAAAAGAGAAGGAATTGGCTCTATAGTTATAGTAGACGATTCAAATAAAGTAGCAGGGATTGTTACAGAGAGAGATATTATATACGCTGTAGCAGACGATATACCTTTAGATAAACCAGTTTCTGAAATAATGAGTCAAAACCCCATTACAATTGAGGAAAATAGTGATATAAGTGAAGCCATTGCGTTAATTACGTCAAGGGAAATAAGGCATTTAGTTGTAGTAGATCATGAAGGTAAAGTAAAAGGGGTTATAAGCATAAGGGATGTAGCAAAAGCAGTTGGTGCTATCGCTTTAGATCTTGCATTTTGGTAATTTTTTATTTATTAAATCTACTTTTATTTAACTTCAAAAGTCAAATAGGAAAAGTTTTTAACTTAGAAAAACTACAATAATTTAATGGCAAATCTAAAAGGAACTAAAACCGCAGAGAACTTAAAGCAAGGATTTATAGGAGAATCGATGGCAAATAGAAGGTATCTATATTTTGCAAAAAGAGCAGATGAAGAAGGATTTCCAGAAATAGCAGCACTATTAAGGAGTATAGCAGAAGGAGAAACAGCACACGCCTTTGGTCATTTAGATTTTATAAGACAAGGTGGATTAACAGATCCAGCAACAGATAAGCCAATTGGATCGCTAGAGGAAATGCTTGAGTCTGCAATAGCAGGAGAGACTTATGAATGGACTCAAATGTATCCTGGATTTGCAAAAGTTGCTAGAGAAGAAGGATTTCCGGAGGTAGCAGAATGGTTTGAAACTTTAGCAAGAGCGGAAAAAAGTCATGCCGAGAAGTTCCAGAACGCACTCAAACAGCTAAAAGGTGGAACGTAAGTGTATAATTTAAACCCAGAAGATAGGTCTTTTTTTGATTCTTCTAAACTCCTTTCTGAATTTATAAGACAAGCAACAATTTGTCACGGTTGTAGGCTATGTTTCAATTATTGTTTTGCATTTCCTAAGCTCTTTAAACTTACTGATGAAAAAGGCCCAAAAAAATTAACACTTGATGACCTTGAAGACATTACAAATGAGTGCTTTCATTGTAAAATGTGCTATAATAACTGCCCCTATACACCGCCTCATGAGTTTGCAATGGACTTTGCGGATTTGATGGACTGGGCTTGGTTATATTTTAGATCTAAAAAACAGCTTACGCTAAAAGATTTCTTCTTTGAAATGGTAGATACAACAAATTTGGCAAGACCTCTAGTCTCTAGATTCTATCCACACACTAGAAGGCTCTTAGGAATAAGCGAGGAAGCACCTATGCCATTTGTTAAGGAGAAAGGATTCATAAGAGAAGTAAAGCCTAAAAAAATTGAAAGGCCTGTGGCTAAAGTAGCATTATTTCATACTTGCTTAGTAGAGAATTTTTACCCAGAATTAGGTTTTGACTTAGTAGAGGTTTATAACAAGTTAGGAATAGAAGTCGTGACAGCCAACTTTCTTTGCTGTGGTGCCCCTATGTTAGATGTTGGAGATGTTAAAAGGTTAAAGAAAAACGCAGAATATAACTACTCACTAATGAGAAAATTCGTAGAACAAGGATATGATATTGTATCCCCAATACCTACCTGCACACTAATGCTTAGCAAAGAATATCAAATGATCCTACAAAAAGAACGGATAAAGGTTTATGATGCAATGGAGTACCTCCTTAAATTAGAAAGAGAAGGAAAGATAAAATTGAACGGAAAGATTAATAAAACAATATTTTATCACCCGCCTTGTCATCTAAAATATCTAAAAGTGGGATATCCTGGAGTTAATATAGCTAGAAAACTAGGCGCAAAAGTTGAAATTTCAGATAAAGGCTGTTCTGGTATTGATGGAGGATGGGGTTTGAGGAATTACGAGAAAGCAAAAGTAATTGGGAGTAAAATGATGACTGCTTTTGCTCAAAGTAAATCAGAGATTTTCATGACTGAATGTCCTTTAGCGGGTTTGCAAATACAAAAAGCCTCTGGAAGACAACCCTTACATCCAATTCAAGTTTTAAAGGAGGCGTTATCAAATGGGTAAAATCCAAGTAGAAGATATACTTCCATGGAAGCAATACGAAAAAATTAGGATGGAGAAAATTAAGAAGATTAGCGAAATAAAGAGTAAGAGAAGGTTCGAATTAGGAGATAGACTTACATTACTTTTTGAGAATAGAGATACTGTACTTCACCAAGTCCAGGAAATGGTCTATCTAGACAGACTTGAAAATAGGCAGGATATTCAACAAGAAATTGATGTCTACTCCTCTTTACTTCCTTGCGGTGGGAAAATAAAAGCTACATTATATATAAATGCCTATGACGTTGAAGACTTAAAGAAAGTATTCAAGGAGCTAAAAGGTATTTATAACTCTATCTTCCTTAAGATTGGAAATAAACTAATACAAGGGGTGCCAGAAGGAGGAAGAGAGCAGGGAGATGAATTTAGCACAGTTCAATATTTAACTTTTAATTTAGAAGGAGTGAAAAGCAATGATATTGAAATTATTGTATTACATGAGAATTATAAAGTCAATATGAAAGTTCCCAAAGAGCTAGCAGAGGATTTAATAAAGGAAGCTTATGAAGAGTGTTAAAGACCTTCAACTGTAGATATAGAACCGTCTAAATGTAGATATATTCTTTTTATTTTATCCTCTTCCATTAGGAGAACTCCTGCAGATAATCCATGATATCTACTTGAAAATACAGTAATTACTTTTTTATTCATATCAATTCTAAACCCATCAACTGCCTCATGAGCCCTTATTATACCATGATAACCAGTAAATGATAAAAACTCATTTACGACTTTTTCTCCAAAATAATAAGTTCCCTCACCTCTAATATTGGGCAGAAACTCATATTCTCCTAGCCCTTCTCTAGGATCATTCCAAAGAAGCTGAAAAGCTATAGGGTTTTCAGGGATAATATCTGGATAGGGTAAATTCTTTATTTCATCAATAGAATGAATTCCTAATTTTAAGGTTCCATTATCATCCTTACTAGGCAAACCCCCATGAACGCAAAAGTAATTATTGACAACTGCTGCATAAGGAATATAAGAGAAGAAATCTTTGAATTTCTCATAAACTTTATCGTCGCCAAAAAGTGAAATGATTTCTTCATAAAAACCATAGTACATATTTGTTATTGGACTTTCGTGATTTCCTCTTAAAATAACGACTTTATCTTTATATTTCAAGAACATTTTCAAGATTACCATTAAATTAAGAACTCCTAACTGAGGAAGCCTATCAACATAATCCCCTAAAAATACCAGTAGATCAACGTTATTAAAGATTTTATTGAATACATATTGAGTAACATCTACTGCACCATGAGTATCGCCAACAAATGCAATTCTTTTTGCAGTGTAAATGCCAGCAAATGGTCCTTGAGATTTAAATATTTCTTTAGCAGCATCCATTAGCTCAAAAATTTCGTTATAGTTGACTTCTTCCATGGATAAAATAATAGTGTTAATGATTTAAAAATTGTTTTTAGCTAAAGAGCAATTTCAAACAGAGCAGAAAAGCTAAGTGCTTGTTCTTGTTTAACAAAACAAATAAAAATGGATAAAGAAAAAATAGCTTATGTCAAAAATTTCTGAAATAGAACCTATTGTCCTTGCACATACGGAAAAAGGTAGTGCTACCTGGGCATCAGTAATGATATTAGTTAAAGTAGTTACAAGTGATGGGAAGGTAGGTTATGGAGAAGCTGTGCCCACATTGAGGATTATTAACGTATATAACACAATAAGGCAAGTAGCAAAAGGTTACATAGGAAAAGAAGCAGAAAAGCCAGAAGAGAATTACCAAGAGTGGTATAAACAAGACTTTTATTTAGCAAGATCCTTTGAATCAGCGACAGCAACAAGTGCAATAGACCAGGCATTATGGGATATTGTAGGTAAAGAACTAGGTGCACCAATTTATCAACTTCTTGGCGGAAAAGTTAGAGATGAAATACCAGTTTACGCAAATGGATGGTATCAAGATTGTGTAACGCCAGAAGATTTTGCTAATAGAGCAAAAGAGGTAGTAAGAAAAGGTTATAAAGCGTTAAAATTTGACCCATTTGGACCATACTATAATTGGATTGATGAGAAAGGGTTAAAACAAGCTGAGGAAAGGGTTAAGGCTGTAAGAGAGGCTGTGGGAGATGAAGTTGATATTTTAATTGAACATCATGGAAGATTTAATGCTGATAGCGCAATACTTATTGCAAAGAGACTTGAAAAATATAACCCAATGTTTATGGAAGAACCAGTACATCATGAGGATATAGAAGGCTTAAAGAAATATAGAAGTGCAACAACATTAAACATTGCATTAGGAGAAAGATTAATAAGTCTAAAAGAGGCTGCATTTTACGTATCTCAAGGACTCGTAAATATATTACAACCAGATTTATGTAATATTGGCGGAATTACAATAGGAAGAAAAGTGATATCATTAGCAGAAGCTTTCGATGTAGAAATAGCTTTTCATAACGCTTTTGGCTCAGTACAAAATGCATATTCATTACAAATTGCAGCAATAACTCCAAATTTGTATTTGCTTGAAAACTTTTATGATTGGTTCCCCCAGTGGAAAAGAGATATAGTCTATGATGAAACAAAAGTAGAAAATGGCCATGTAAAAGTACCAAGCAAGCCTGGAATAGGAGTAAGTATAAATGAGAAGCTAATAGAAAGTCTAAAAGTTGAACCAAAAGAACTTGACATAATAGAAGAACCTGTGTGGGTTGTAAAAGGAACTTGGAAAAACTATTAACTTGAGAAAGAAATATGAATGTATTTATAATATCCTGTTAAGTTAGTTGTACTATTTTGTAATCCTTCTGCCGAAAATACTTCTTTATAGCCAACTTCATTAACTAGGAACCATGAAGTTAAGTTCTTTTGTGTATTAGCATAATTAGCTGTCAATGAAACTAAAATTGCTTCACCATAACTGTTTATTATTTCGATAATTCCTCCAAAACCTCCTACAGCTGTTAAATTCTCTTCAGTCTTTATAGTACTGTTATAGCTTCCAAAAATATAATTGTAGTAATAGCTTAATCCTAGAGATAATGTACCATTTTGTAAATAGCTTAAGTTATATGGAATCACATGAGGATTAGTTATTGGAACTGCAACTGCACTGAAATCTAACAATATTGGATAGTTTCCAGCACTTACTAATGTTGAGTTATAAATTCCTTTTTCCGCTGCCATTTCGTAGAATTTCTCATCTAAATATGCTTTCTCATATATTTGATTGAACGTTTGATATGCTACAAACTTGCCTTTTTGCAGAGTCCATGCGTATTCCGAGCCATGTTCAAAGGTCAATTCAGAGGAATAGTTAATGAAGTAGTTTCCTACTTCTTGGTAATACTCTGCTGAATAACCGGGGGTAAATATTGGCGATGAGTCTATAAATCTGGCTTCTGAAGTTAATGGCTTTACACTTACTAATGGATTTGACTGATTAACCCATAGTAATAAAACTCCAGATATGTCCCAACTGAATGCGGTTAAGCCGGTTACCTGAAATGCAGTTACTAAGTTGTAAACGTAAGTTGTTATATTAGCATTTAAGCCATATGCTAGCATTGGCGTTAAATCAATTATCATAGGGGAATGGAAGGATAAGGTATTTATAGATGTTAAAGGCTTCCACCAGAATAAGTCTATACCGCCTGTATAAATTGTCTCATAAGGATTAACTACTCCAGCTAGTAAATTATTATAGTAAATTAAGATACTCCTAGTTGCTGGTTCATTAGTGTACCAAAATTCATCTAATGCTCCTCCTTCTTCGTACATTAATAAGGCCATCTTATAAGTTCCATTTGGTATAGTAACTTCTTGAGTTACACTGGGTGTTAGCGAATTTAGAATTGCATACGAGTAGTTATATCTTGACATATAAAGTGGGATAAACTCATTTGGAAGACCTTCTGGTCTTTGCCCAGGATAAAGCAATAAAGTAACGTTCATGTGATAAAGCCCAGTTATGCCTATTTTTGCATCATAGTAATTAGTTATTACCAATTGAAATGTTACATTACCTTGCAGCAAGTTTTCGAATAGAGTTAAGTCTGCTTGGGCAGTAGAATTTGCAAACTCTTGAGTTGAACCCCAAAACACTGGAACTCCATTAACAAAAATGTAAGTTGCTCTATCATACTGTGCACCGTGATTTTCCCATATAGATACATTCATTAATATTAGACTGTAATTGCCCGGAGGAATATATACTTTCTTAACAATTGGTAATAATCCAGTATCATTAAATGTAGCGTTAACTGCAACTGGTATTATTATAGGGGTAACATTTGTTGGTGGCTTTATTTGAAATGCCTCAAAAGAATAGTAATGCGGGTCTAAATACCACGGTAAAGTTATATTGAGCGGTATAAATTGGTGCTGAATATTAACTGGTTTACTTGCTATAACTGGAACAGTAATTAAAGAAAACGAAAATAAAAAGAGAATTAGCAAAGAAATTAACTTATTCATTCTTTATCACCTCCATAACTAGATAAATAATAGAAAAAGAAATTTTATTAAAAATAAGTTTATTCATTTCTTACCACCCCTTCTAAATAAGAGAATCAAAATTGCAATAACAGCAATTACTGCTATAACCAATCCAGCTATAGCTATTCCAGTAGTTGTAGATAAAGAGGAAGATAAGCTTATTACTGATGAGGATAGTGAGCTCATGGAAGAATGTATTTGAATTTCTGGATAACTATTATAAACTACTAATGTGTAGTTGTAAGTTATACCATCTGATAACTCTAAGGAAATTATGTTATTGCCAGTAGGCATTAAAGCTGAGTTAAATGGCAAAGTTATTGTTATACCGCTTGAAGTATTAGATACGGTATAAGACGTGGACTCTCCGTTTATTTTAACGCTTATAACTTTCAAGAACTCTCCTTTAACGTCTATCGTTATGTTAGAAGTTAAAGTAGTAATATTAGCTGGATAACTTATCTGTGGTGATGGCACCAAACTGAATGCAGATACATTCTGCAAGAAGACACCATGTAAAGCTATTTGAGAATTTACACTTTGGTTAATTGCATATTTCACACTGCTAAAAGTGACTTGTGTAAGTGTTACGTTTGATGAAATAACTTCTATCCCTACATTAGAATCTATAATCTTACTGTTTATTACATTTATATTTGAAGAAACTGCAGTTATATTATTTAGAGTAGAGCTTACAATTGATACCGTTGCATTCTTAATTATTAATGAACTTACTACTACATCGTTTAATTCATAGTTACCATTTTCTAAGACTAACGAAGGAGAGTATATTTGAGTTAATTGAATAATCCCGTTATTTACAGAAACTAAAGGAACTAATGTAGCATTAATTGGAGTAATTATCTTACTTCCAATACTAGTATATGGTAATACCGAGAAGTAATTGTTAATTGATTCCGCAACAGCACCTTCCGGAGTAATACCGCTAATCTCTAAATTCCATGGACCGGAAAGCGAATATAGAGACGAACCCTGGAATAATCCTGTTGAGTTAATTGATGGGATTTTAACATAGCCTACCCATTCATTTATTGTTGAGTTATATTGAAGTGGAATTTCTGTATAGAACTCTATTATGTCTTGTTCAAATTGTAGTTCTGAAGGGACTAAAGTTGCTTGAAATTCACCATACTTTACTTCAGTACCATTTGGATAAGTTATATTTGCATATACTATAATCCCTTGCCCTTGATATAATGAAGCTGGATATTTAACAGAAACATGAACAATATAGGGACTTACGTAAACAAAGTCAGTATAGGTAAACTCTTCTATACCTATAGAACTATTATACCGTGCCTCAGTAACAATTTTATAAACGCCTGGAGTAGCGTTAAGAGGTATAGTATAGTTTGCTTCATGAAATCCAAAGAGTAGAAGATCACCAAATTGCACAACATCAAGCGCTAATTTCATAGGAACAGACGATATCAATTTACCTTGTGGATTATATATTAAGGCTGTAACGTTAGAAGTGAATATTGCCAAGCCATTTTGGTCAAAAGTAAATGAAAGTATAGTTATATTTTGTCCAGGTGAAACTGAAGAGAATCCATCATCTATCGGGGTAAGTACTAAAGATTCGATATTTATCCCACTAATAGTTTCATACGTATATGCAAAACCGTAACTATCATTAATAACCATTAAGTACACGCCTTCTGGCTCTGGAGTAATTAGAGCATAAATCCCCTCATATAAACCTGGTGTAGATGTTGGCAACAAAGTAACGTCAAATATATTCTTACCATTAAGTATAAAATGAGCTATAAATGAAGTATAATTCACTGGAGTTAAATTAGGATAATATATGAAGGCTCCAACTTCAAAAGGTTCGTTTGGAGGAAGAGTTAAAGCATATGGGAATGGTGTAGGAGATACTATATTTATTGAGAGTCCAACAGTTATTTCATATATCGAATATCCAGATATTCCAGCATAAGTTCCATTTACTACTATCAGCCATATGTTAGGCGGATTACTTGGCATTATAGTATAACTGCCAACCCAATAAGTCCCATTAAACGTTAAAGGTATAGAAGTTAAATAGCCATCAGTAGTGTAAATATAAGCGTTAAAAGACCCGGAAGTCACCTCAGTAGTGTTAGGCAAGCTGACTTTGGCTATGACTTCAAACGTTGAATTATACATAAACCACGGGTATGGAACTTCAGGTTCAACAGCAGTTACTGAAATTGAAAGTCTTGGAATACTTATGTAATCTTTAACAGCTTTCATTAAGTAGTACCAATCTGCAGAACCTAGACCAGTAACTAAATTATATCCTTGATGAGCAGAATAAAGACCATTAAAACCGAATGTAGTTTGATGGAATACTCGATTATAAAGTGTTTGATTTTCATTAATCCAATATAGAATGCTGTTGAACAAACTCAATGGTTTATGAATAACAGAAATTAAATCGGCAGTCATACCAGCCCAAATTGGAGTTGCTAGACTAGTTCCTCCAATAACCTCTTCTTGACCTAAAACATAAATTAACAACCCAGTATATGGGTTAGCATCAGCTACTACATCTGGAACTGCCCTCGCTGTTCCATTTATCATAAATTGATAAGGCGGTTTGGGATAATAGGTACTGTAACCTCCATCAGTGCCTATAAACGGGAAACCTAAATCAAATACACTCCATGCAGTTTCATAACCATAAGTTGAAGTAGAGTTTTGAGAACTTAAATATCCAGAAGTTACGTTAACAAATAGAGATGTTCCTCCAACAGCGGTAACAAATGGGGAAGTTGCAGGATAAGAAACACCTCCATATGTTGTTAAAGTCCCGCCATATGCGCCATAATCTCCAGAGGCAGCAAAGAATGAAATTCCTTCAACTGTACCTAACGCGAAGTAGTAATCCCAATATGGTAGATTTGGCTCCGGTATCCCTTCATATACATAATAGAATCCAGTTGCGCCTACTAGATTTTCTGTTATCCCAAAACTCATAGACGTTACATTAGCTAGATCCTCACTAACTATGTAGTCTATTGCAGCTGGAATTAAGGAAGGAGAAGAAGGCACAACTAGAATAATATGAGCATAAGGAGCAATCGAGTGGACAGTTTCTACATCTAGGGCAGTTTCTACATCCCATCCACTATATAGACCAAATTCTGGATGATATGGCCCAATAGGGACGATCGTAAGGTTTACTGGTGGCAAACTAAATTCCTTGTCAAAAGCTTGTAAATCTTGATAAATTGTTGGATCTCCATACGCATCAATTATTGCAATATTTACTCCTTTACCGTCTTGGGTAATATTATAAGCTCCGACAATGTCTTGAGGAGAGTACATTACTGCAGAGAACTGGAAAGTACTAGTTCGAGGTATTAGTTTTCCGTTTTCAACTTCCCCTAAAACATACACATTAGTTTGAAATTCCGCAGAAGTATAATTTGTTAAGCCTAGTACTGAAATACCAGCAAAGAAAGATGGGAATTGAGGAGTCGAAACCGGTTTATAATACGTTATATTGTTTTCCTTAAATAGGGCTAAGGTTGTATGGAATGTTTTCTCTACAACTGAAGCTGGAGCTGAGGCAACTATAACAAAAGGATTTGAAACCGAAATCGAGAAACCATTCGACTCTAAAAACTCTTTTATCTCATTTTCAAGTTGAGGTTGAGCAAACATAGAAAAAAGTTGCTTATAAGACATAGAAGCTATCTGATGAGTTGCTACTTCTTCGGCAGTTAAATAAAGTAAGTTCATGTTCCTTGGAGGAATAATTATTCCTATGGTTATTTCGCTGTTTGGAGGCAATTCACCAAATTGAGTACCTAGAGCTTTAGGCCCTATATATTCCGCCAATGGAATTGTTGGTAAAATCAGTTGCGTTAAAATACTAAATAAAAATATAAAGGACATTACTAAGGATAAACATATTTTCATATCTATACATTGCTAAAATGAAAGATATAAATATTACTGTAATACTAATATTGCAGTAATACCGCGTTTGTCAAATATTTTTGTTCAAACCCTCAATTATTTAAAATCATATATTTCTTCTTGAAATAGAGTACGGATACGTATCAATTTAATTAACTAGTTAGTTCCATAGACTACAAAAATATCAGAAGTGAGTAATAAATTAAATAATAGCTACCTAAGGGAAAAAGGAAATATAGCTAAGGAGTAATAGAAAATTCAAGAGCCGTTTCCAAACTTCATTAAACTTATGAAATTCCTCTTCTTAAACACAAAGCTCATTAAGAGGTATAACAAGGAAAATGTTCTAACTCTTAATGAACTCGTTTTCCCCCTCAAAGAAGGGGATGAGTGAGAAATAAAGTTGCTGGGAAAAGCAGAAAAAAGAAGATATGTGGAGCTAGGTCTTTTCCAGAAAGCCCCTGCTATGAAGGATGAAACCCGATAAAGCGGGGGAAGAAAAATGAGGGGATAAGAGGAGCTATAGTAGTATTACAATTCCGGAATTAAAAATTACGAGAATTGCCTAAGAATTGGCTCCCGACTCAAACCCTTGAGCAGCGGACTCTTCTAATTCCTCTTTTGATACTTCTTCTAATATTTTTTGGTTTGGCTCAGGTATATTAAACCATGTTAAAATTGCTCCTATTAAGCTAACTATTGTTAACATTACTAGTATATTCTTTACACCAATAGAGGAAACCAGCACTGGGAACAAGTACGTAGTTATTGCCGCTCCTAATTTTCCACTCGCTGCAGATATTCCATGACCAGTAGTCCTATATCTAACTGGATAGACTTCAGCTGGTATCACAAATGTGGTTGTGTTTGGCCCGAAATCAATGAAGAAGAAAGATAAAGAGTAGATCGCAAACGCTACACTTGCAGGTATAGTGAAACCGGTTATTGCTCCTTTTGAGTTCGTAACTGCTATTGATGCCACAATTGCATAAATCACAGCCATCATAATGAAACCTTGTAACTGGATTACCTTTCTTCCTAGTCTATCCATTAATGCGACAGCTGTAAAGTAACCAAAAAATCCTACTAAGAAAGGTATTGCTCCACTAAATAATGCCCTTGCCAAATCGGCTTGAAACTCTGGTAATGGTAATAGGCTAGTTAAATGTGATGGGAATGGACTTCCAAATATTGGAGCTAATACTGCTGCCGAATAAGTACCAGTTCCATAAAACGCGATATCTAAAATAAACCATGTGCCTGCAGTCCCTAGCAGTATTAGACCATATTTAGACAAAAACTCTCCAATACTAATCCTTTTAGCAATAACTGGTTTATGTATATCTAATTTAGTACCTAATATTTGAGCTGCTTTTTGAGCCTCTTGTACATTCCCTTTAGCTAGCAAAGAGTACCTTGGAGTTTCTGGAACTTTTCTCCTTAAATAAATAACTGTTGCTGCAGGAATTGCACCGATTCCTGCCATTACTCTCCATGCAATATCTGGTGGTAACGTTAGTGCTGATAGAACGCCCACTGCAGCAGCAGCAACTGAACCGAGTGCCTGATTAGCAAAAACTAATGCCACTAATTTTCCTCTATCTTTTACATTTGAGTATTCGCTCATTATTGTTGCTGATATCGGATAGTCGCCACCGATTCCAAAACCCATGAGCATTCTAAAAGCTACAAACGATGGTAAATTCCAAGCAAATGCTGAGAAAAGAGCACCTAGTGACAATAACGTTGCCTCGATGCCATAGACTTTTTTCCTGCCCCATACATCACCTAAATAACCAAAGACTAATTGCCCAAGTATTGCTGTCCAAATAGCTGATGAAATTAAAAGACCAACCCAAAAATCTGCATTAGAGCCAAATAAATATTCAGTAAAACCTGGAATAGTAATTCCGGCATACTTATATGCATCCATTATTGTAGCAAGAATCGAACCTATTATAAACAAATCGTAAGCATCTGTAAAAAAACCCATTCCAGCTGTATACCAAATCTTTATATGATTGAAAGTCAGCTTTATGGAATCTAAGCTCTTAAATGGGTTTGAGAAGTTATTAGACATCTTATTTCGATTTCACTTCTCTCTGTGCTCTTATATTTTTAACGCATAGAGCATATAGTTTACAATATAAACTATTTTCAACTATATAGTTTATATAGCTATTTAACAACTAGCACTGGGACTTTTGATTTACCTACTAAACTTGAAGAGACGCTACCTAGTACAGTTTTCTTTAGACCAGTAAGTCCTCTACTTCCAGTAACAATTAGATCGCAATTTATTTTGTTACAATACTCTATTATAGTATCAGCAACATCTGAACCTTCTATTATTGCAGTATTTACTTTATAACCTTCGAGTTCTTTAATGATCTCCTTATGTTTTTCAATAGCTTCTTCTCTTTCTTTGATTGTTTTTTGTTCAGGCGAGCTAGGAGTTTCCTTAATAACTGTAACTAAACTTATTTCGTCATCTTTTTTTATCAATTTGAGCACAAAATATAATGCCCTTTTTGCATATTCTGATCCATCATATGCTACAACTATTTTCATAATATAGAATTGGTTAAAGAAGTATTTATTCTTTAACTGAAAAAGATTTTACAACTGAAGCTTTGCCCTTAAGGCTACTAATGATAAAAACCTAAGTTAAATTAAATCAAGATGATGATTATATTTATCTATCCTTATCCTACGCATAATGCGAGAGATTCTCAGCACCTCTCGACCTCAGCGGAATGAAAGAGGAGAGAGATTAATTGGACCATTATAACTCTCACGTTTCAAGACGAAGAGAGATCAGCCAAATAAAGGTACTTTGCTTCTTTTAGGAGGTCTAGGAATTAGGGGGGTCATTAATGCTGAAATTAAGCCAAATACGCTAACAATTAGTAAAGCCTGTAGCAAACCAAGTTTATCGCCTAATAGCCCTACTATAAAAGGACCTAATGCACCACCTCCACTAATACCTAACCCCCATACAAATGCGTTGGCTAAGCCAGTAGAGCTTCTTGGTACCAAATCGCCTGTTAAGGATAATGTGACCGGAAAGTTGCTGAATGAGAAGAAGCTAAAAAGTGGTAAAAACCATATGTTATGCAAATAAATGAAAAGAACGAAAGATATAACGGCACCTCCAGTTGAAATACCTTGTAATAGCCTTCTTCCAGCTATATCTGATAAGTAACCTAGCAATGGTTGACCTATTATAGCAGCTGCTAGAGCTCCAGCCATCACTTCTCCTAAATATAAATTATATGAGTAACCAAAGATAACAAGTAAAATAATTGTTAAAAACTGAGAAACTCCTTGAGTAAAAATGTTTCTTAACAGTGATATTAAAGTAAGAATTCCTACAACATATGCAGAAGGTTTAGTTGCCGTACTTGTTTTTGCTTGACCATCTTGAGTATGTTTAAAACTTATCTTAACAAGAAAACTTGGTATAGCTACAATAATTGAAATTAACCCGATCACAGCTAGGTCAAGCATAATATTTTTTCTCAAAATTGTGAATAATCCCAAAGTAATATAAGGATATAATGTTCTGCCTATACTTCCCATTGCACCATTAATTCCTAAAGCGCTGCCTCCACTACCTTGGTATGTAATTGATAATGCAGCAGCTCCTAAAGGATGATAAAATGCGGAGGCTATACCTGCTATAATTACAGACAAAAATACTAATGGAAGATTATCTATCTTTAAGCTGAAGCCAAGAAGGATTAGCCCTACACCCCAGAGTATTATTCCTAGGCCCATGAACTCCATAGGTTTGCCTGTTTTATCTGAAATATAGCTTACAAGAGGAGAAGCTAATGCACCTAAAGCAAAAAACACTGCACTTATTAAACCCACAATAAAATTGGAAAACCCTAAATACTTAGCCATAAATCCATAAACAGTTGGAAGAACCCATAAATTTCCATCGTTAATAAAATGAGAAATTGAAGTTAAAGTAAGGACTCTTGTTTTCATAAAGTTAATTTGAGACCGAACGTTAAAAAGTTAACTTACTAACACTTTCTCCTTTCTTAATTTTTCAATATACTCATCTATTGTTAATAATTGGTTATTGTCATCAACTACATAAGTACCGGCCATCCCTTTCCTTCCTCTATACAAATACCATATAGTGGCTATTCCTAGAACTCCTACTAATAAACTACTTTGGAAAATATTTGGTGTTTGTAAAGACAGTACTACACCCGTAGCGTTAATTAACGTAGCAACTATTGGAATAACTATATCCTGAACATTTAATGAATTTATCCTCCAGTAAAAGACTGGAACTCCAAAACCATCTATTATTCTTCCAGCTAGCCAAAAGATACTGGTCATTACACTAATTTCAGTAAAAGCACTTTCTATAGATCCGGTTGCAATTATTGAAACTACTGTAAATATTGTTGAGAGTAATCCTATGAATAGGGTAGCTATTATAGGTTGGTTAAGCTTATTCGTTTTTTCAAAAGTTTTAGGAACCACTTTTTCTCTAGCTAGATTGAAAAGGACCCTTGCACTACCTACAGTTGTACCTATATTCGAAGCAAGCAAACTGTTAACTGACATTATTAAGCCAATTATAGCTAATGGAAGTCCGAGATCAAACAACTCCTGGATTAATGGTTGATTTGAGTTCACAATATCTGAAAGAGAACCATTCCATAGTGCCACTAAACCATATACCCCTGCTAATATTGCCGAGCCACCTATTATTATTGAGAGCCACATACCTAAAGTTATGGTCTTTCTGGGCAGTTTAGATTCTTCACCTAGATAAGTTGAGGCACCTGCGCCAGAAATACTTACTATTGACAAAATCATAGCAATTCCTATTGCATTAAGTGAAACTCCAGATGGTGATAAATAAGAGAGATTAAAACCTCGGGTTATTACAGCATAAATAAATATCGCATAAAGCATTATTACCTCAAGAGTCGCACTTATGCTAACAATCCGACCTAACAAGTTCTTTATATGTGTAGTAAATGAAATGAGAGTAGGATAAATGAGACCTAAAGCAATTAATAAGTAGAGATATTGATGAGACACGGAGATGCCTAGCATAGATAAAAAGCTTTCAATAAGTAAGTAAATTGCTAAGGCGTTTACAGAGTTTAATGCCGAATAAGCTACAACCTCAGTAATAGCCTCATAATATGCAACACTCTTTTTTCTCCATGCCGAAGCTCCATATATATAATATCCTCCAGCAGAAGCAATTTTCGATGAATATCTTGTAAGCGTGTAAATCCATAAAGCACTTCCAATCAGAGCTAAAATAGTAGCAAAAACTACTGCTTTCCCCGCATAAGAAATAGCTGCTGTAGTAGTTGATACAACACTACCTAATGGTGCGGTAACTGCCATGGCTTGTCCATACGCTTCCCTGATACTCAAAGAACCTCTAGAGAGGCCCATAAGATCTCCCTTTAAGCTTTTCTGTCCTAAAAGTTTTTAAATCTTTCCTAATTCTCTCACGTTTGTTTCATCAAGACTTATAAGATAAACGCCTTGAAAAGTTGTAAAAGTAACTTATAGGGAGATAAAAAAGTTTTCAAAATACAAGAAATAAGAGACTACATAAGTTGAAACAAAAATATTTAAATCTTTTAACTACTGGGGTTCTTAAGAAGTTCTAAACATTTTGAGATTGAAGCTTTAAGTTCTTCGAACCTGATTCTTACTTCTGGAGGGAAAGGTTTTTTAGGTTTAATCGAACTTAAAAGTTCTAAAGAAGAACTTAAAAGTGATTGTACTTCGTTTTCATTAGAATAAATTTTTTTGTATGCCTCTTTTATTTTCTTTACTGCATCATTCCATACTTTAAGATCCTCTTCCGTTATTTCTCCATCTTTTATAAGGAATGTCGTCATATCATCATTTACAAGTGGTATATCGTTATCTATAACTCTCCACAATATTGAAACAACTTCTTCTTTCATCATTTTAATTAAACTAACTAAACTTTATTAGAGTTATCTTTAATGTTTTACCGATGATAGACGAAATTTTAGCTTACACAGCCGCGATACTTGCAGGAGCAGCAATAGTGTTAGGAGGAATAGTTGAGGGATACGGATATGGGCTCTCTTTAGGGACTAATTGGCCTTATACAAATGATATATTACAATTAGCTGTAAAGGGCGATCCAGAAGCAATACACAGAATAATAGCTACATTACTTGGTATTTTATCCCTTGTCTTATTAATAATAGACTTTAATATGATAACCCTTGTTGGTTTCGTAGCAATAATTATTACTGCGCTTCTAGGTACGGCAACCCTTTATGTTCTAGCAGGAAAACTACCATCTATATTTCAAGGATTTCATGACATAGCAGCATATACAACGTTTGTAAGTTACCTGGTGCTAGCTACTAATTATGTTACACCTGGTAAATACTTAGAATTTCTTATTAGCGCAATAACTCCTCCTCATTTTCTATATTTTGTAATATTCGTAGGAGGAGTTGTTACTGGCACTAGAAGAATGAAGTTAAAAATTGGCAGTATTAATGATGTTATAAAACCAAAAAATGGATTACAGTGGGCCTGGGTTATACATGGAATTTTAGCGATGATATTTTTTATTGCATTAATTGTATTAAAATATTGGATCCCACTTGTACCAGCATTAATAGAAATTGCTGTAGGCTTATTCGTATATTATCAAATAAATAAAAATCCAACAAAACCTGGGATTTCTGTCGGACTGCATCAACTTTTCTCTTTAGCCGTAGTAATATCATTAATATTTTTCAGCTGAGGTGCATACAATCATAGCTCATTTGTGTGAAATTCATCATCTAAATTTTTTATCTCTAAACCTGTTTTTGAGTCTGCCGATATTCCATAATATTTAAATAGCAACTCTGCTATTGCTTCGTATAATAATTCATTTACTTCTGTTCTATTAACATTTATGGATGATGAGGTAAATCTCCATGGCCTACCTTGTAAAACTTTTGCAATAAGCACAATCTCTTTTTCTGGTGAAAGTGACCAGTCCCTTTTAGCATCCCAGAAGTATTTTAAAGTTAACATATGAATTCCGTCTGCTGAAGATTCGTAAGGGCTTACTCCTTGAATAAAAGCAAGGGCCTTATCAATTAAGATCTTATTTACATGAACATCTTTATGAACCTTAATACCTCCTAATATTAATCTAGTCACTTCTGGATCCATACTAAAATATACATCATGAAGTGTGCTGAGCATTTTCTCCTTAAGGATATAGGAAGCAATGTCAACTGCTTTTTTTGCTAATTCACTTATAGGCTTCATTACTACAACTGGGTAATCACCTAATTTCTCATTCCTTTTTGGAGAGATATGTACTGGTATAAATCCATTTTTGATCCAGAAGTTTAACACTTTTTTATCGCCCATAAATGCTGAACCTACCCAATCTACTTTATCCTTTGCTTCATCAATTATCATTTTTAGCATAGTACTCCCTAAACCCATGTCTTGAAGCTCTTGCATCACAGCTATTCTCACAATTCTCCATCCTTTCATCTTACCAAATTCTCTTAATCTTGCATGTTTGATTAATCTATCTGGAATCAAATCCCCATCAAAAGTACCACCCCTTAGCGCAAGATCAATCATGCTATCTGGTAATCCTCCTTCTTCAGCTATTTGAACAACACCAACATATTTGTCATCTAGAGTACTTAATGCTATTATTTTATGGTGAACTCCATCTGCCATTATCATTAAGTCATTAGGGTTATTCCTATAATGGGCTGTAACCAAAATACCATAAATTTGCCTTAACTTTTTGTCATCTGAAAATAGTTCTTCTTGTGATATAGTCTCAAGGACCAAATGAGAAATATCTTTTGGTGGCTTTTCTGGCTCAGCATCTAAGAGTAGTGTGTCGTACAGCCATTTTTCTATTGGATCTCCTTCAGCATATCTTAGTGGTTTAACCATTTCTTGCCAACTCACTGCAAACTTTCTAGCTTCCAATATCCTTTTTAAATATCTCAAAAAGGCCTTTCCAGATCCTTCATATCCATGTACTGTTGTAACTAATACAACTTTTTTCCATATTTTTAGAGCAGAATCGATATAGCCAACACCTATTGCCGCGGCTTCATCAACAACTAGCAAATCTCCTTCATCTTCAAGTGTCGCCTCAGGGATTTCATAATAAACCTTGAAGTTTGGCCCTTCTATTGATAGTGGATAACCGTACATTGAGTCTTTGGATTTGTAAGGTGTTGAAAGAGCTTCTAAACCTTTCCTTAAAAATAACATTAACTGAGAAATCCCAGTAGAAGAAGGACTTGTGACAACAATTTTTAACTTCTTTCTTCTATCTCCATATTTATGAATAAGTCCAGCAATCCCCAAACCAGTAACAGCACTTTTTCCTCTGCCTCTAGCTGAAGTTATTACAAGGACTTTTTTAGATCCTTGTAACATGGTAGAAAAACTCTCTAGGATACGGTTTTGGTCTTTACTCATGCAAAGCTTATGAAGTTCTAAAGGCATTAGAGATCTCTTTGGGACTACTGGTGAAGGTTTTTCTCCAACCTCTCCTTTAAAAGGATTGGCGTAATAATCAGAGTTTATTATGGCAAATATCCCTTCATGTTCCTTTAATTTTCTCATAAATCTTTCTTCATATGTATCCCTTATTTTACCGTCTCTCATTATAGAATTTCTAAAGAGTTTGTTCTCTTTTAGATTATCTGTGTAGAGAATTACAAGTCCTCCTCCTCCCACAAGGTCAACTAATCTACCAATGAAATTTGGTTCGAAGTTATCTACAAGATCAAGAATTACAACGTCAAATGTTGATCCCAAATACTTTTCCGATGAGGAGTAATCAATGTCTATTACATCAGTTACTATTTTTCTTATTTCGTTTAATCTATCCTTTGAACCAGTAACCCAAGGATGAAAAGCATAAGCAATCTTTGGTTTTGGATTTATTTTTAAATAAAGTTCTAATATTTCTCCAACGTATGAGAGATAATCTTTATCATGAATGAACACGAGGTTTCTATAATATTTCTGAGTGCTATCTTTGATACTATCTTCAAGAAGTTTAAAGAATTCTTCTTTGTTCATGAATTATATATTATATTTCTTCCTTAAAGCTTCTTCCACATCTACGTTAGTTAAATTGGCAACAGAAAAAGCCCATGCGATAACATCTGCGAGTTCTTCCTCTATTGAGTTTTTATCATTTGAAAGCAATGCCTCAGCTAATTCTCCAACTTCTTCAACAAACCAAGTAAATGTTGCATACAATCCTCTTTCCGAATCTTTTTGAAAATACAACTCCTTCATTTTTTGTTGCACATATCTAACTTCCAATGCCCAACTCCCTTCTTAAGAGTTTCAAATCTTCTTTATTAACTTTTATACTCATTTCCAACTTTTCATTGAATTGTTTATCAACGAAAAGTATCTTTATTTCACCTTTCTCAGAGATAGAGTTGACAAAATCTTTATCAATAAAATACTCAAGGTAAAGAGGATTAGAGGGATCATCATAAATTATATTTCTGAGCACTACTTCTCCATTTTCTCTATCAATTTCAAAGTCTACATCAACGTCAGTTCTTTTTGGCAAATCATTAGTTAAGCAGACAACATACTCTCTACAACAAACAATACACGAATCCTCTTTGAGTTGGGATTTTATATCATCTGGAATTTTCATAATACACCAAAATGATTTATCTACCTCATTAAAAAACTTATATTAATGAAAGTAGTTTATGGCAAAAAAGTTGTTGCGACACAGAACTATATAGCAAGCTACGTAGGGGCAAAAATTTTAGAACAAGGCGGAAATGCCTTTGATACAGCTATAGCAATAAGTGCAACCTTATCGGTAGTTTTACCTCAAACTGGAGGTTTAGGTGGTGATGGTTTTTTACTAGCAAAAACGCCAGAAGGAATAATAGCTTATAATGCTTCAGGCTGGTCACCAAAAGGACTTAACGTAGAAAAAATTCCTTCTTTAAGGCATCCGTCAACTGTCGTAGTTCCAGGTTTGGCTGATTTGTGGAACTACATTTATGAAAACTTTACCTCTATGGATTTGAGCGAATTGCTTAAACCAGCTATATCTTTAGCGACCAATGGTTTTTACGTAAGTAAAACTCTTGGAAAAACAATAACTAATCTAGAAAATGAATTAGGTGAGAGCTGGAAAAGAATTTATGGGGGAAAGAGAGCTGGGGATATTTTGAAGTTAAGAGAGCTGGGACAGGTTTTGAAAGTTATTTCTAAAGATCCCAGAGAATTTTACGAGGGGAAAATAGCTGAAGAGCTTGTAACTGGTTTAAGAAAACAAGGAGTCAATATAGATTTTTCAGACTTTGCGGAATTTAGAGGAGAAAGAGTAAATCCATTAAAAACAAGTTATAAAAATTATACATTATATGAGCTACCACCAAATAGTCAAGGAATATCTTCCTTAGAAATATTGAAACTCGTAGAAATTAACGATATAAACAAATTACCTTATGACGATGAAACTAGAATAAATAATCATCTAAAGATTTACGAGATTGCTTATCAAGATAGGAATAAGTACATTGCTGACTCAAGATTTTACCCCTTAGAAGTTAATTTATTAGATGAAAATTATTTACGTAACAGAGCAAAAGAGCTCGAAATTAAGAGCAAAGAAATGAACAGAGAAGACACAACATTTTTTGTAGTAAGTGATGGAGACAACGAAGTAGGATTTATACAAAGTCTTTTCTTTCATTTTGGCTCTGGGATTGTAGTCAAAGATATACCTTTTAACAATAGAGGTTTTGGATTTACTGAAGGAAGAAACAGACCGGAACCAAGAAAGAGACCAATGCATACTCTTTCGATCCTAATGGCTGAAAATGAAAATGAAAGCTTAATCATTGGGTGTGCAGGAGGAGATTTAAGACCACAGATACACTCTCAAGTCTTTGAGTATTATGCAGACTATGGGATGGAAATTGATGAAGCTGTTAATGCTCCAAGATTTATATTATTAGGTAGTAAAGTTATTGCAGAAAAAAGACTAAAAAGCAAATATCAGCAAATAGATTACTACTCACCAGAAGTTGGAATAGTCCAAGCACTAAAAAAGACCAAAAAATACTCTATTGCAGTAGCAGATCTTAGAAGCGAAGGAATAGCATTACTCTCTAATTAGTTTCTTAATATCACAGCCAGCTTCTTTAAATCCTAAAACTAATGCACCAAATACTGGATCTCTTTTACCTACCTCACCTTTTAGTCCATGTTTATTCAAATAAGAGATAAAGAAGTTCCTATAGATCTGTGAATTGAACATTCCACCTTTTAGATAAACAATATTTGTGCCTATCCTATTAGCTAAAATTATTGCCAGATTTGCCAATTCCTCAGCCCCAGATCTTAAAATTTCTAGTGCAGTTTCATCTCCTTCTCTTGCAGTCTCATCAACCGTAATAGATATAGAAGCTATAAGATCTTTTTTACAACTACTTCTATATACCCACAATGTAAACTCGTCTATGTCTTTTACTCTTATTTTACTTAGAACTTTATCATAAAGCAGAGTTTTCTTCTCTATTCCTTCCATCATTCTCAATACTTTTCTTAAAGCTTCCCTTCCAACCCAATATGCCGAACCTTCATCTGATAACAGCCATTCCCTTCCTCCTAATCTTATAAATTGTTTTCCATCAAAACCTTCAACCACACTTCCGGTACCTGCAATAACTACAACTCCTGGACCCCCTAGTGTTTCTGCAAATAATGCTATAACTCCGTCATGCTGTACTATAACCTTCGGCGCGATACCTGAAACTAAGGGAGAAAAAGTCTCCCAATCAAACCTAGAGTCTAATCCTGCTGCTCCTATTGCAACTATATTTGGTTCTCCTTGTTTTACTGCTAAGCTTATTGCTTCTTTTATATTTTTTATTGCTTCAGTTAAACCTACATTCTGATAGTTACCAGGACCAGAGAGTCCTTCTCCGATAAAGTTACCTTCACAATCATAGGCTACAGCTCTGGTTTTTGTTGCTCCTGCATCAACTCCTACTATAATCATGAAAATACCCAAACAAATTTACAGCTAGTATCATTAATAAAACTTTATGATGAGAATTACCTAAGTTAGTTAAATAGAGTTCTCTGTAATTAAGTTAGATATTTACTATTTACAAAAGTTTTTTATATCTAGGATATGTAAAAATAACGATGAGAGTACTAATCTTAGGAATTGACGGATACCTAGGATGGCCTTTAGCTCTACGTTTAGGCAAAAGGGGACATGAAGTTATAGGAATTGATAACTTATCTACAAGAAGATTTTCTGAAGAAGTAGGTGCAGATTCTGCTTTTCCTTTGCCTAAACCAGAAGATAGAGTAAAGGCTGCTAAAAAACATCTTAATATCGATATTAATTTTTATATTGGCGATGTAACAGATTACAATTTCCTTAAAGAAATAATAAAAAGACATAAACCGGATGCCATAGTACATTTTGCGGAACAAAGATCTGCTCCTTATTCAATGATAGATAGAGATCATGCAGTTTACACAGTAGTAAATAATGAAGTGAGTACGCTAAACTTAATATATGCTGTAAAAGAGATAGATCCGACGATTCATATACTTAAAATGGGTACAATGGGAGAATATGGCACACCTAATTTTGATATCCCGGAAAGTATATACGTGGAAGCAATAGTTAATGGAAAGAAAGACAAAATAATTGTGCCTAGAAAAGCAAGCTCGGTATATCATTGGACCAAGGTTCATGATACTGATTTCTTGTTTTACTTCCATGAACTTTGGGGCTTAACTGTTACTGATATAATGCAAGGGCCGGTTTATGGGACTAGAACTGAAGAGATTATAGATGAAAGTATTAGAACTAGATTTGATTTTGATGAAACGTGGGGTACAGTAGTAAATAGATTTTGTGTTCAAGCAATCTTAGGTATACCTTTAACAGTATATGGAAAAGGTGGACAGACTAGAGGATTTCTCTCTTTAGAGGACAGTATAAGTGCCCTAGCGCTCCTGCTAGAGCATCCACCAAAACAAGGAGAGTACAGAGTAGTTAATCAATTTATGGAGATATATAGCGTAAGGCAAATAGCGGAAATGGTTAAAAAAGCAGGAGAGGAGTTAGGACTTAGCGTTCAGATAGGGCCATTACCAAATCCAAGGGTTGAAGCAGAAGAGCACTATTATAATCCAGAGAGAAAAGTATTACCGTCTTTAGGTTACTATCCTAAGAAAAACTTGAAGGATGAAGTTAAAAATATGATAAAAGATTTGTTACCTTACAAGGAAAGACTAGAGAGGTACAAGCATACAATTTTGCCAAGAACTAAATGGAGGAGCTGACTTCTCCCCCCTCTTAAGAGCGGGGGTTCCCGCCATCTGAGTAGTTTCTTCTACCCTTCATTTGACGGGCAGTCGAGAGGGTCAGAGACCCCTCCCATAAAGGTTAATGACGGAAACATAGTCACGGTGTTTTCTTCAAAGCCACATTTTGAACAACGTAGTCTTCTATACCCACTTTCTTTCATTAACGCCCCACACTTAGGGCAAGTAGTTGATGAATATGCAGGGTTAACCTTAATCACCTTCAAGTCATGTTTCTTAGCTTGCCACTCAATCCACCATTGAATGCGTCTGTATTGCATCAAATATAATTTCAACCTATAGTCCTTTCTTAGTTCATTAGCATTATAAATCATTCTATTTAGCCTTTCTAAAACAATGGTGTTAGCTTTTAACAACATAGCTATTTCAACTACCCATTTGCCAACTTTCTTAGCAAAATCCATTAAG
>ERZ1684502.80-NODE-80-length-24398-cov-124.557984_pt1 | contig 24398 bp, 31 predicted proteins | sample MGYA00580192_ERZ1684502 | MGnify/ENA primary metagenome ERZ1684502 (study PRJEB41476, sample SAMN13258264) | hydrothermal vent metagenome | biome: caldera [ENVO_00000096]; feature: acid hot spring [ENVO_00002120]; material: acidic water [ENVO_01000358] | place...
ATAATGGGTACATCTCTAATGTTCTCTCATAAGCTAATAAATTATAATATTGAATTGCTATTGTTACACCTAATAACAATCCTATACCTGTTCCGTATGCTCCTAGGAATGTTGCAACAACAGTTATCAAACCTACAATTAATGAACTAAAGAATCCTAAAGGATAGATGTATTTTGCTAATATTGCCTCAATCACTTTAGGATTGTTTCTCATACCGGGTATCTCTATTCCGCTCTCTATCATTTGCTGCGCTTGAGTTGCAGGGTCAAGTCCAGCAACATCAATCCATAACATACCAAATACAATAGACAATCCTATGAATACGGCCGCATATATCGCCGCACCTACAGGGTCTAGTACTAAAGCAAAGACACTATGTGGAATGTTTGGTGGCGGGAAGAAGAAAGCATTAGCGATATCAGTTAATATGCCAGAAGCTGAAGGAGATGCATAAGATGCTAAAGATGCAAATAACTGGAAATCTGCTCCTAACACACTTACGAATATTACTGGTATGCTACTGACATATAGGAAGTTTAATGGTATGGTAGTTTTAATTCCTCTGAGCCTTTGTGTTGTCACCGGTATTTGTATGTTAATATTAGTAAGATATACTATTAATATTATTAAGGCAATAGTTGATATTAATCCTACTAGATCTGGGGAATAAGGAGTGGTTGTGCTTGTATTTACTATGATGGAAAGTATGTTCTTTCCACTTATTATATCTGATACCAATAATGGGAAGAAGCCAATAGGCAAATCTTGGTTTTGAATTGCTGCAATTCCAAACATGTCCCAAAAGAGTAATTTAGTTACTCCAGCAAGTATAAACAAGCTTATACCTGATCCTAATCCCCATCCCTTTTGAATCATTTCATCTAACAGAAGTATTATATATGTTGCTATTACTAGTTGTACAAATACAATTACTGCAAGCAGTAAGCTTCCAGAAGCTCTGGTAAAAACATAGCCAAATAAGGCAGACTCAACTAGTATAAATATGAAAGCCAATCCCTTCTCTGCTTCAGTAAACCTAATTTGATCTTCTTCGTTAGTTAAATCCATTTCTATGAGTTTTGATCCAACAAGGATTTGCATTATCAGGCCAGCAGTAATTATAGGACCTATTCCTAATTGAGCCAAAGTACCTTGGGTTGAGGCAAAAATTATCTCATAAGCCAAAAAATTTCCCAAAATTGTATTTGTATTTGTAATTCCATATAGAGGTATTGATGCCATTACTAGATATATTATAACTCCAATAAAAGACCAGAGTAATTTTGTTGATAAAGAAGGTCTCTCTTTGGGCTTAGTTACAGCTGGCAAATATTCTCCTAGTTTAGCAAGAAAGTCCACAAATCCCATGATACTCTAAAAAGCCTATTCATTTGAGGTTAATATAATTTCTCCTCCTAATTCCTTAACTTTCTCAATAGCTTTCTTACTTGCTTTCTTTACTTTGATTACCACTCCTTGTCTTAATCCTTGACTTCCAACCAGTTTATCATAGCCCATTTCAGTTAAATCAATAACTTTCTTTCCATTTTCCTCTTTAATTTTTACAATTCCTTTATCTATAAGCTCTTGAAGTTTTCTCATTGTAATTACAGTATACTCTTTTGATGTAGGATTAACAAATCCGTGCTTTCCATACCATCCTTCGCCATATTTAACTAGCCAAGACCATTTTTCTTTATGCATTCCCACTTGTCTACTACCTTGGGCTCCTCTATCTCTATGCTGACCTTTTCTTCCCCACCCGTGATATCTATATCCTCTATATTTTCTGCTTTTCTTTTCTCTCCTAACTGTCATCCTTCACACCATCCTTTTAATTAATTCATTAATTTTTTCTCCTCTATAACCAAATTCTCCTTTTAAATTAAATGGTCTATTTATCTTTCCTTTAAAACCTCCACTTGGCGGGTGCAATCTAATTGGTAGTCTAAAATAGTCGTCTAATTTATGAAGCTTTAATTGTCCTTCATATATTCTTTTCACAAACTCGTCAAAGCTTTCTATTTTTAATTTACTCTTTAGGAAGTCATTATTTATTCTAGCATTACCTGGTTTAACATATAATCTACTCAAAAGCAATCTTAATCCTTCTTCATTTAGCTCTCCCCAAGTAATATAAGGTTCTGCAACCTTTAGCATACCTCTAATTGATGATGAATCTTCATAAATCATTGCATTAAAGTTTCTTCTTAATCTGAGCATTTCTAAAGTAGATTGAATATACCAGGGCGTTCCGGCATAACCCCTAATTCTAATTATTCCTAATAATTTAGCGGGCATTTATCTCCTCCTCATCCAGTCCATTGGAGTAACAAACTTGTATGTATTATAAAGTGCATTATATCCTGCCTTTATAAAGTTCTCTGTAGTGTATGTAGCTCCTCTAGTTAAAGACCAAGCGTCTTTAATTCCTGCATAAGTTAATAATGTCTTCAATGCAGGACCTACTACTAGTCCCGTTCCTTTAGGAGCTGGCATTAAAAGTACTTCAACACTTCCAGCTTTTCCATAAACCTTGAATGGAAGGCTGTGCGGTTCTCCACATGTGCATTCCCAGCTTCCGCAACCTCTTCTCACTGGTATTATATTCATTTTAGCGTCTTTGATCGCTTTTTGAATAGCAACTCTTAATTGTTTAGCCTTTCCAGTTCCGTAGCTCACATATCCATCCATATTTCCCATTACAACAAGTACTTTATATCTGGAGATTTCTCCTGCATCTGTCTGCTTTTGTACTATTCTTATATCTATTACCTCATATTTTAGCTTTGGCAGAAGCACGTCAACGATTTCCGGCTCAGTTATCGGTAAGTTTCTCTCAAATAACTCTTTCATTGAAGCAATTTTACCTTCTTTTACTAATTGACCAACCTTTGTTCTTGGCTTCCATTCTTCTGGATTAATTACGGGTACTTCTTCAGCCATTTTGAACACCTTCGGTTGCTTTTATTTTATTTAATACTTCCTCGAAATGAGAGGGTAAATCCTTGGGGTGGAGGCCTCTCTCTAAGTATTTAGAAAATAGTCTCTTAAATAGTTCTGGGTTTTCAGCCTCAAGTTTCTGTGCATATTGACTAATATGTATACCCTTTATCCTATCCTCTTTAACACCTATATCTCCAATAGGTACTTTAAGGCCTGCATCGATTGCCCCTTTAATTGCTGTAAACAATCTACCACCTTTAGTTGGTGTGAATAATCCTATATCAGCTACAGCCTCTTTAATTCCAGCTTTAAGAGCTCTTAGCCCTAACAAATAACCAGTAAGGTATGCTGCAGGTGTGTTATTAGGATCTCCTTTCCATCCATATTTCTTTACTAATTCAATAGAATGAGCTGCAGCAATTGTTATATCTCCTTTTGGATCAAACTTAACAATTTGTGCAATAATATATTTGTTAGTTCTTCTTACAACTAATCTTATAGCTCTGTTAATTACGTATATGTACCTCTTATAATAGTTAGTTTTTCCCTCTCTTCTCCTCCTGTATTTAACTTTATAATTAGGACCATGAGCCATTTATTCCACCTTAACACCTAATTGTTTTAGGTAATTCTTAAGATCAGAAAGGCTCTTAAAAGCATTACCTTTAGCTTTTCTATATAACATTCTATATGTCTTTCTATCTATTACATTATTATCTCTTAACCATTTTAGATATTTTCTAATTTTCCTAATCTTTGTTACCCATAACTCTTTTTTACCTCTTCTAGCTCCAGCAGCGCCTTTTCTGCTTCCGCTCTTCCTTCCTTCTCCTCTCTTTCTCCTCTTTTCTTTCTTTTCTTTCAGCCTCCCGCTGCTTATTCCTTTTTCTTGTTCAATTATAATCTTCCCTTCCTTAATCAGCCTCTTAATTTCTTTGCGTGTAATTGCAGCTTGAATATCTTCTAAAAACTCAGTGTTAAACTTAACCTTATTCTCTCCAACTTTTGCGAGTTCTGCAGCCAATCTTCTTTGCAACTGGAACTCAGGCATTATTTCACCCATTTGCAACTTTTAATCCTAATTGTTTGGCCTTTTCAACTAACTCTAATTTCTTTTTTAAACCTAGCGTTGATGAAAAGACAACAATTACTTTTTCTTTTTCTTTTGAGTTAGCCACTTTTTCCAAGTCTTTCTCGTTTCTAACATATACTGGAACTAAACCAGAAGGATGTAAGCCTCTAATATCTTTTGGAGTTCTATATCCAATTTTAACTCTTGGAGGATATCCTTTTAATTCAAGTCTCATTGGGTTATCTCTACCTTTTGGCTTTCTCCAAGTCTCTTGTCTTCCAATTCTATAATATTTATCCCAATCGTATCTTAGAAACTCTAATTTTTTACTTTTTATTTTCTTTATTTTTTCTTGTATTTTTCTGATTTCATTCTTCAGATTCACTACCAATCACCTCCTTTTTGTAAATATAAATACCATCTGCGAAAACCCTTCTATCAAAACCAGTAATCTTAGATGCGGCTTCTATATTAGCTGCTGTTTGTCCGACTTTTTCAATATCTAATCCCTCAACAATTATATCTTCTCCCTTAACAGTAACCTTTACCCCTGGCATTATCTTAGCCTTTCTTATGTTTTTCTCTCCAATTAAGTTTTGGATCTGAACCTCATCTCCGGCTACTTTGACTGTTACTGGGAAGTGAGTGAAAATAATTTTAAGATAATATCTATAACCCTTCGTTACTCCAGTGAACATATTTTTTATGTGGGCAATTAAGGAGTAAAATTGAGCTTTCTTTCTTCTGTCAGCAAATGTGGTCTCTAATATTATTTTATTATCTTGAATATTCATTATTATGCCAGATATGTGACTAAAGTCTTTTTCTATTTCACCTTTTGGTCCTTTCACTCTTACTTTCATTCCCTCAATTGATACGCTGACGCCTTTTGGTATTTCTATTTCCTCATGTAAATACACAGCCTTCATAACTTTCACCCTAATAAACGTAGCCTAACACTACACCACCAATTCTTTCTCTTATAGCATCTTTATGTGTCATTACACCCTTTGACGTGGAAATAATTATTATTCCGATTTCTTTCGAAGGCAAATATCTCCTAATGTAATCCGGCAATTTGAGTAAATCTCTATATTTTAATGGGTATCTAGGTGTTATAGGTCCGCATTTATTAATTCTGCCCAACAATTGGACAACTATTTTGCCTGCTCTTCCGTCATCGATAAATTCAAACTCCCCAATATATCCTTCTTTTTGCATAACTCTTAGCACATTTATAATGAGCTTTGAAGCTGGCACAATTATAGCTTGTTTGTTCCTTCTCATCTCATTATTATAGATTGTTGTTAATGCATTTGCAAGAGTATTAAGTGCGGGCATTTTCTACTCACCTAGTTTTCCTAAATCCCATTGAATATGCAACTTCTCTGAAACATTGTCTACATAAATATAATCCATATTTTTGAATAACAGAATCTCTACTACCACATCTTCTGCAAACTTGCACTCCTCTTCCATATTTCCTTTCAGCTGGAGGCTTATATTTACCCATTCCTTTCACCCTTCTACAAATGTAACATTAAAGTTTTGCTTAAGGTATTCCATTACTTCTTCTTTACTTATCATTCTATGTCTTTTTGGAATATGAGCCCTTTGTCTCTTCCTTCTTTCAACTCTAAAGCCAGGCCTTACAAAGGTCATTACAACATCCATTCCAAATATTCCTATTTCTGGATCATATCTTGTGCCTGGAATTAGTACATGTTCTGTAATTCCAAAACCAACATTACCATAATTATCAATGCTTGAAGCTTTTAATCTGTATCCAACTGCAGCTAAAGCTCTCTTTAAGAATTCAACTGCTTTTTCTCCTCTTAAAGTAACCTTTACACCTATAGGAGCTCCTTTTCTAACTCCAAACTCCCTAATAGTCTTTTTTGCTTTAGTATAAACTGGTTTAACTCCCGTTAATTCTTCTAGTAATTGATATGCCTTTTGTAGTCTCTCGCCTGTTTCTCCAACCCCAATATTAACTGTAACTTTTTCTAGCCTAATTTTTCTCATAGGGTTTTCCTTCTGTACTTGAGCTGTAGACATTCATTTCACCCCAAAATTTGGATCTATTTCTGTATCACCTATTGCCATAATGTTTTGTAAATTGGTCTGAACTGTTTCACCGTTTTTCTGTTCTATTGTTACAATGCTATACTTTGCTCTTTTATAATTAGCATATTGAATAGACTTTATAATACCGTGAAGTCCCGCGTTTCTTCCACCAATTATTATAGCGTATTTGCCTTCTTTAATTTCGTAAGTTTTTACAATGTTCTGGCTTGGCAATTCTATCTTTAGTGTTGTAAGTGTAGGATAATTCATTTCACCTATTTTTTCTTTGGGAACTAAGATATTTCTTCCATCTTCTAGGTTAAGTTGTAAGTTTCCATGCTTAACAGTAGTCTTATTTATTATCCTAACGAATTTGTATTTGGCATCTTCTTTTGTTATCTCTACCAACTTTAGGAATCTTGTATTATCTGGAACTACTCTATAGTATTTATCGATTGAGGGTATTGATACGACATCCATTAGACCAACAGGATATTTATAATCCTTTCTAACTCTGCCATCAACCATTATTTTTCCGCTGAATATAATCCTCTTTGCTTCTTTTGTTGTCTCAGCTATTTTTAGATAGTGTTTTACTAGTAATGCCAGCGGTATGCTTTCAGATAATTTATGTGGGCCAGGATTTGCTCTAACTGTCCACTTATATTCCTTTTTACTTATTTGCAAAAACCAAGGGGCTTCAAATCTTGTTATATGTGCCATCTTATTTCGCCTCCGTAGTTTGTGTAACTGTGCCTTGGCTTGCAGTTTGTGCCTCTTTTTGTTCAGTTCTCTTCTTTAAATATTCTTCTCTTGCCTTTCTCTTCCTTTCAATAATTTCCTTTCTCTTTGGATCACTAAGATCTAGTTTCGTAATCATAACCTTAGATGCATGAATCCATCTATATACTGGGGTTCCATCAGCTTTCTTTCTTGTAAGCCCTTCAATTGCAATTCTGCCAGATTTTCTATCTACAGCTACAACTTTCCCTTCATAGTTTATTATATCCTTATCTCCTCTCAGTACTTTGACTGTATCACCTTTTCTTATAGGTAATCTCTTTATTCCTAGCTGCTGTTGAAGTTCTTTAGATAATTTGGCAGTAAGTAGCTTGTGTCTATGATGATTTGGTATATTGCGTAAGTATGCTCTTTGCTTGACTGGCTTATGAGAGACCATTTAGATCACCATTGTTGCTATGCTTGCAACCTTTGGCCATCTCTCAGCAGCTTCTTTTGCTATAGGCCCTCTAATTTCAGTGCCTTTTGGTGTTCCATCAGGATTTACTAATACAACAGCGTTATCTTCAAATGCGATCCAAGTTCCATCGGGCCTTCTATATGGCATTCTCTGTCTTACTATCACAGCCTTGAATTTCTGCTTTCTAACTTCTGGCGTACCTTTACGAACAGATACCATAACTAAATCTGCTACGTTAGCGAAAGGTATTCTTCTTAATACTCCTTTATATCCATAAACGCCTATAACTATAGCCTCTTTTGCACCACTATTATCAGCAACAACTACTCTAGTATAGTGTTGTATTCCGGGGGTGAAACCTTTTCTACTTCCTAATACTTGAAGCTTCTCGGGCATTTAATTTCACCTCTTACCTATAACCACAAATGAAACCGACTTAGCAATAGGTCTGCATTCCGCAATTATAACGTTATCTCCTTCCTTTACATCAAGGCAAGGTGGTATATGTACATGTATTCTGCTCCTCCTTCTTTCATACCTCTTATATTTTGTATCATAGAAAAGATATTCTCTTTCTACTACACCAGTTTTTTGTGCTCTAAATTTTATTAATTTTCCTTCTAATATTATTCCTCTTACTCTTAAAGTTCCATGGAATGGACAGTTTTCGTCATCACATACTTTTTCTGGAGCTTTTATCCCTTCAATTCCAATATTTTTAACTAAAGCTCCTTTCTTACCCATCTAGATCCACCTCTTTTCTAATTTTCCAACAAGTTTAGAGCCTGGAATAACCAATTTTTTATTATTATAATAAATTTCAAAAATACCATTATCTTTAAAAACAGTAATTCTTTTTTTAGAAGTTTGAATTAAAAAAGTTTTTCTAGTTTCGAATATAATTGTCCCCTCTTTTCCAATTAAATTAGGGTCTGTATAACCAAGAATTCTTACTTTACTTCCAATTAGATCAGTTAAGATCATTTTTTACTCTCCTTTCTTTTTCTTTCTATTTCTTTATTTAATATAGTCAGTATTGTTAAGATTCTAGCAATATCTTTTCTTGTATTTCTTATTGATGCTGTATTTTTAAGAGTACCCATTCTTGCCTCAATTCTCCTTTTTAGCAATTCTTGCTGAAGGTCTCTCATTTTTTTAACCAATTCTTTCCTCTTTTCAATAAGCTGCTCAAGGCTCTGATTGCTTATATCTTTTATCTCATAACCTAAAATATCTTTTACCTTCATTGCTTCCCACCTTGTTGTTGTTGAGTCTCTTCAATAAAACTAACATTTGTGACTGTAACAGTACTTTCGCTTTCCCCTTTAGGCCTCTCTCTTATTTCAATCTTATCTATAGGCTTCATTGGTTTTGTTATAATTACTTCAACTCCGTAAACTCCAGGCTTTAACATTGCTATTGCTACTGCTCTATCTACTATTTTCTCTAAATAAGCACCAGTTTTATATACTACACCTTCTTTTAACTTTTCATATTTTGCTCTTTCAGAAGTTAGCTTGCCACTAACTACTACTTCTGCTCCTAAAGCCCCTGCATTCATTATTCTTCTAATAGTTATAAATGCAGCCCTTCTAAAGTGATATCCTTTCTCTAAAGCTACTGCTAACCTAAAAGCCATCACCCTTGCATTAAGTTCGGGATTTTCAACGGTAGTAACTGTAATTTGTGGATTTTCGAGACCAAAATATCTCTCAAGTACTTGAGCCAATTGCTTAATTGTTTTACCTCCTTTCCCTATAATTAGTGCAGGTCTACCCGCATATATTATAACTCTGGTTCCTATTGGTGTTTTTATTATCTCAACTCCTGCATACTCTGCGTTATAGAACTGTTTAGCCAAATATTCATCTACCATTACTTTTGTCATTGATTTTTGTAGGAAGTATTTCTTTATCAATACCATCTTATTACACCTCTGCCAATACAACTTCTATATTAGATGTGCGCCTAAACTTAGGAGTTGATCTACCAAATGCTCTCGGCATAAATCTTTTGATAGTAATTCCCTTATGAGCAGCTATATGTACAATTTTTAATCTTTCCATATCTAAGCCTTTTGAATTCGCATTATTTTCGGCATTTTCAAGAACTTTAAGCACATATTTTATTGCTTTCTTAGGATATCTACCGCTTTTCACTTTCCATTTAGGAGATATATTTGCTCTATGAGAGGCACCATGAGAGTGTCTCCAAAATGGTAATGCTTCCTTTTCTTCTAGAACTCTATTTAAGAACTTTTTAGCCTCATCCAATTTCATGCCTCTAATAGCTTTACATACGTTGTATAAGTCTCTAATAGAAACTGGCACATTTCTTATTACAGCTTTGGCAATTTTGCTTTCCTCTATATTTAATTGAGGATAAATCCAGTGTGTCATTTTATCATCCCTTCATTGCTAAGAATAGGCTTGATCTTGTTGCCTTTAATCCAGGCTCTCCATGTTCTACTTTCTTTGTTGTTATTGAGAACTCTCCTAAGTAATGTCCGATCATTTCTGGAGTGACTTGGAACTCCACAAATTCTTTGCCATTATAAACGGCAAACTTAAGTCCTACCATTTCTGGCAATATAATCATATCCCTAACATGAGTCCTTATAGTCTTATCATATTTTCCTTCCCTTATAATCTTTCTGATTTTCTCTAATAATCTTCTTTTTTCATCAGAAAATCCTCTTTTAAGAGATCTTCTTTGTCTAGCAGGTAGTAATTTTATAAACTCATCCATTGGCATATTAAGCAATTCATCTAATGTCTTTCCTCTATATCTGAATTTTTTCCATTCAGGAGGTATTTCTATTGGCATCGTATCACCTTAAACTTATATAATACATATTTAAAAATTCATGCACCTTCCTTCCTTCCAGTTCTTCTTGAAGCTATATGCCCTACTTTTCTACCTGGCGGTGCGTTTCTTGATACAGTTGAAGGTCTGCTAACGCTTTGGTGCAAACCACCGCCATGTGGGTGTGAAACTGCATTCATTGCTACTCCTCTAACGCGTGGCCACTTTCTTGCTTTTACTTTATATTTCCAATAAGCATTTCCAGCTTTAAGTAATGGTTTTTCTGTAACACCTCCTCCAGCAACTATTCCTACTATTGCTCTTGCATCACTACTTACCTGCACGATTTTTTCTGATGTGAGCTTCACAAGTACTTTATCTCCCGCTTTTCCTACTACTACTCCATATGTTCCTGCAGCCCTAGCAAACTTTCCTCCGTCTCCTTTTGTTTTTTCAATATTACATACTATTGTACCCTCTGGTACTTTTCCTATTTCAACTATATTCCCTGTAGTTACTGGTGCATTGCTCCCTACTTGAATTTTCTGTCCAACAATTAATCCTTGAACAGCTGGGACATAGAATTCAGTTCCATTATCTAATCTAATTAATGCTAGTGGTGCATTTCTGCCAGGATCATGAACAATGTCCATTACTTTTCCTATATGATCTCCCTCTATATTTGGAATTCTTGCCTTACCTACTCTTCTCCACCCTGGGTTTCTGAAATTTATACCTCCCCTTCCGGCTCTCTGCTGTAATAACCTTTTACCCATAAATTTCACCTCATAAGATACCTAATTTATGAGCAACATCACTTGCTTTAAATTCCTTCTTAAGTTTAACATATGCCTTCTTTTCGCCTCTAGGCGTAATTAGTGTATTTACTTTTTCTACCTTTACATTAAACATGCTCTCTACTGCTTTTTTAATTTCTGGTTTAGTAGCGTTTTTATCAACTATTAAAGTTAAAGTATTTTGAGATTCGATCAACTTTATTGCTTTTTCTGTAGCTAAAACTTCTTTTATTATCATAGGATCAACCTCGCTTCAAATCTTTTACGTAATACATCAATTGAGGATTTAGTATAAATTGTTAATCTACCAGGGTGTCCTCCTGGAGCTAAGTGAATTACACTAACATCTTGGGCTGTAATAACGTCTACACCGGGCAAATTAGTAGCTGCTTTTACAAATAATGGGCTTAACTCATGAGTTACTATTAATACGCTCTTTGCTTTCTTGTATCTTCTTCCCCTCCTCTTACCTTTTCCTGCTCTAATATTCTTTCTTTCTTTTGCCCTTTCTATATCTTCTGCGACTTTTAATGCCTCTAAAACTGATAACACATCTTTAGTTTTTGTTAGTTTCACAATGTCATCGGTTACTATTATTGGTAAAGATTCTGCTGAAAATATATGACCCCTCTGTCTAACCCAGAATATGTCTGCTGTAGCACTTAATGCACTTATTACTGCTAATCTCTTTTCTTTCTCATTAATTTCTTCATGTATACGTTTATCCACCCTAGGTGGGAATGCTAATCTTCCTCCCACTGTGTTTGGCGCTAATGCAGCCTCTCCAGTATTCTTTACTCTAGGTACTCTAGCTAAACCTAAATTTATACCAAAGCTAACAGCTGTAGTTCTTTTCCCTGCCATCGGGTCTCTTCCTTTTGGTTGAAGGGATTTTGTGAACTCTGAAAGGAAAGCCCTTCTTATAAGGTCTTTTCTTACTGGGTAGCTGAAAAAGACGGGCAGTACTATTTCTTCCACTTTATTTCCTTTAACATCAAAAACTTGAGCTTTTTTTGCTTGTAATTCTAGATACATAACTTTCACCCTTGCTGGCTATTTAAGTTAATATAAGTAATTTGAGGTGCAGTTTGCGGGTTCCAGCTTGGCCTAATTGGATATCTTAAGAATAATGGTCTCTTCTTTGCCCCAATTACAGATCCTTCAATAATTAGGTAAGTGTTTCTTACCAAACCATAATTAACAAATCCTCCTTTTGGATTTATTTCATCTGGATTATCAGAGATCTTTAATATTCTCTTATTATATTCTGTCCTTCTATGGAATCCCATTTGACCGGGTTGTGGAACATAGCTTGGCGTTGGTATTGAAGGCCCTCTAGTACCCACTTTTCTACTACCTTTTCTATGTTTGTGCCATCTTGGTAATTCCTCAACCCCATACCTCTTTATAACCCCCTGGAATCCTTTCCCTTTCGTTACTCCTATAATGTCAATGAGTTGACCTTCTTTAAATACATCCCTTACTGATACTGGCTTTCCTAGTATGGATAAGGCATAATTGAGTTGTGATTTTGTATCGCCCCCACCCAATGCAATTTCTACTATTTCTGGCTTTTTCTTCCCTAATGAAGGTACTAATCTTGGTTGAGTAGCAATAATTACTCTTAAACTTAATATATCATTAATCCTGCTTGTTATAGTATCTAAATTCTTTTTCATCTTTTCTTTATCAATTTTTAATCTAGCAATTTTTCTTTCTTGAATTAGCTTTAATATATCGTCTGGTATTTCTCCCCAATATTCAGTTAATGTAGTAGGTTCTCCTTTAGGCCCCATTACATAAGCCCTAATTGCTAAAGGAATAATTGGTGGAGTTTCTATGATACTTACAGGGACATAAATTTCTTTTCCATAAGTAGGAGAGGTTGGTTTGTCATCTATCATAAAGACGTGAGTCATTCCTACTTTGTACCCAACGAACCCCAAAAGCTTAGGCTCATTAAAGTTTACTTTAGGCCAACTTTTAGGTGTAGGTAAGATTTCACTTGCCCTCTTCCTAGGCCTTACTCCCGCAGAGCCCCTCCTTGGAGCCGAAAGCTTACGATGACCCATTAATTTTCCCTCGTTCCCCTTTTTTTAAAGTGTTTACGTATAAAAATGTATCTATCCTAAGATGTAATTTAGAATCGATAAAGAAATTAGTAGAGCCTCTTCAGCTCTAACATCTCTAACTCCTTGATTGGGAACAAAGTTATATACGTACTCTTTTCCAACATTTATGTTTTTAAGTACTCCTCCTTGTGGAGGTCCAATTAAAAGCGTTATTCCGTGTTTCTCATATAGTTCTTTTATTTTACTGATTTCCTCAAATGGATTCTTGCCTGATCTGCTCCCTATAATTATATTATCAAATGAGGAAATTTGATCTAATTCTATAAATTTAGTTTTAAATCCGTTATAGTAGGGGAAAAAATCGTAAGGTTTGACTTTTAGCGGATTTGAGTTAATTATCAAAATTGAGTTTGCCCTAGTCGAGATTTTACTTTTTAATCCAAAATTTCCGTTCTCACCAACTCTATATTCTCCTTCAATAGCCTCTTTTTCTACCATATGGGAAGGGATGTTTATGGGATTCAGTAACCCTACCTTTTTTAAAGTAGGTTTTAACGGTATTTTTTTCTTAAGATAAGGTGGTAATAATGCATAGTTAATGATGTCAATTACAGCTCTCTTAATTTTAGGATCTTTTAAATCATCGATGAAGTAAAGACTTGAAACCCTGAAAATTGAAAGAGTCCTAACTATGAAAGAAGTTTTCAACGTAATTTCAGTTAAGCTCCTATCCGTGTAAAAAATAGACGTAAAAAGAATAACATTAAGTTCTTTTCTCCTAGGAAAAGGGAATATCAAGCCTTGCTTACTCCTATATTATAGTTTTCATCCTCAATTTCCCAAGTAGATACTAAATCTCCTTTTGCTTCCCCAATTATTAGCTCCTTAGCTCTAGTTTCAGATTTTATGTATTCACTCCATTTCTTTATTATCTCTTCTCTTTCTTTTGGTGGTTGAATGGTTAGTATGATATAGTCATTTACTTGTAGATTTAGCTGTTTTCTCATGAATTGTATTCTCCTTACAATATCTCTTATTATCCCTTCTTCTTCCTCTTCTTCGCTAATTTCTTTCTTTAGTACTACGACACCTTTATCAAATCTTGCAGATACATATCCTTCTTCTGTCTCCTCGACAATGTTAACATGATTTACCTTTATTTGTATAGTTTCGCCATCAATTACAACCTCGTGATATCCTTTACTTACTATATCAGATGCGACTTTCTCTGAATTGTTTTCAATATATTCTATTACCTTAGCAGTTAACCTCTTAAATTCTGGTCCTATTGTCCCTCTATTCGGTAATGCCTTTATTTTACTAAACCTCTTATATCCTTCAATGCCAGCTATTTCTACTTCTTTAGCGTTAAGTAAGAACTTTATAACATCCTTTACTTCATTTGCCATTTCCACATCTGTATCCGAAACTAGGAATACATAAGCGTTCTTAATTGGCCATCTCAGCTTAATGCTCGCCTTTGCTCTTGCATTAAGTCCTGCTTCAGCAATTTCTTTACTGAGCTCAAATTCTTTTTCTATCTTTTCATTTATATACTCCTCGTTAACCTCTGGTAATGCCTCCATACTCACTGAGTCCTTCTTGTTTACAACGAAGTTTTGATATATCTTCTCCGCAGTAAACGGAATTACTGCAGATAATAATATTAATGCCCCTTTCAATGCTTCGTAAAGTACATAATACATTGCGATTTTATCTGGATCATTGCTTTCGTTCCAAGCTCTTTTCCTAACTAATCTTAAGTAAAATCTGCTTACATCCTCAACTAAGAAGTTTACTACTTTATTTGCTAACTCATGGACTTTGAAGTCCTTCATTGCTTCCCTTACTTCTTTTAGCATTTTATTATATCTCGAAAGCAACCAAAGATCTTCAATCCTTAAGTATCCTTTTAAGCTCTCTAGTGAGTATTGCAGGGGATTAAAGTTATCTAAGTTCATATATGTTGATGCAAACACGTAAACGTTCCATATAATGTTGAGATCTCTCTTAGTTTGGTCTAAAGCTTTCCATGAGAATTTTGCATCCTCCCAAGTGGTGTTTCTTAATAACCAAAGTCTCAGCACATCTCTGCCATATTTTTGGATAACTTGTGAAGGCTCAACATAGTTTCCTAAGCTTTTATGCATTTCTCTTCCTTGCTCATCTAACATAAATCCGTGTACTAGGACAGCATTGTATGGTGCTCTATCTAGAAGTATCACTCCAGCTCTAAGTAAACTGAAAAACCATCCTCTTAGCTGATCATGTCCCTCTAAGACTAAATCTACTGGGCCTAATTCTTCCCATTTCTTTTCCCAATCCTTACCTAGGCTGGCAAAGAAAGCCACACCGCTATCAAACCATACATCTGCCACATCTGGCACTCTATAAGACTCTCCACCACACTTACTACATCTCACTACTACTTGGTCAATCCATGGTCTATGAAGATCATCAGGCACTTTATTTATAGCTACTTTTTGTAACTCTTCTTTGCTACCAACTACAGTTATGTTGCCACAGTTCTTACATACCCAAATTGGTAATGGAGTTCCCCAGAATCTTTGTCTGCTTATTACCCAATCTCTTATTTCTCTCACTAAGTTTCCTATTCTAGTTTTACCCCAATCTGGAACCCATTTTACGTTATCAATTTCTCTCAGTAATTCATCCTTTAGTTTTGATACAGCTATAAACCATTGCTCTGTCGCCCTTAAAATTAATGGAGTCTTGCATCTCCAACAAATTGGATATCTGTGAACGACTTTACCGGCATATAATAGTGCGTTCCTTTCTTTCAAATCGTTTATTATTTCATCAGCAACATTTCTAACATATTTGCCAGCATATTTTCCAGCTTCTGGCAAGAACTCTCCTCTGTCATTTACCAGCATAACTACTGGAGCATTAATTTTCTTACCAATCTCAAAATCTACATCACCGTGTCCTGGAGCCGAGTGAACTAAACCAGTTCCTTCTGTTAATGTAACTTCTTCTCCCGCATCAACAACTATATGATAATCATCTAGCCCTTTCTGAGCGGGAACAACATCGGCTAATGGATGTATATAGTGTAATCCTAGAAGTTTTTCTCCTTTATATGTTCTTAAAATCTTGTAGTCTTTTATTCCAATTTCTTTCATTACTTCCTCTACTCTATCTCTAGCCATTATTAGAATTTCTCCGTTTACTTCAACCTCAGCATATTCATAGTCTTTGTTTATCATAACGAAGACGTTAGCCGGCAAAGTCCAAGGTGTTGTAGTCCAAATAACTAGATACTTATTATCTTCTCCTCTAACCTTAAATTTCACATAAATTGATGGATCTTCAAGCTCTCTATATTCTGATACCTCATAATCAGCCAATGTAGTTTCGCATCTAGGACACCAATGTACTACATGAACCCCCTTGTATAACAGTCCTCTTTCATAAGCTCTTTTTATTAGCCTCCATGAGTTAGAGATGTAAGTATTATCAAGGGTCATATAGGGGTTTTCCCAATCCATGAAAACTCCTACATCTTTGAAGCTCCTTGTCAGTGCTGAAGCATTATTTAATGCAAATTCTTTGCATTTATTTACAAAATTGTCTACACCAATTTTTTCTATTATATCAGATTTTTTCTGAATTCCTAGTTGCTTTTCTATGGCAACTTCAATAGGCAATCCGTGCGTGTCATAACCTGGTTGGTCATATGTTCTAAAACCTGCTAATCTTTCATATCTAAGTATGCAGTCCTTTATTACTTTATTCCATACAGTTCCTATATGAGGGACTGGGCTTGATGGATATGGCGGTCCATCTATGAATAAGAACTTCTTTTCAAATTTACTGTTGTATTCTTTTAATTTCTCGTAGATTTTATTTTCGTCCCAGTAGCTTAGTATTTCCTTTTCTACAGAAAGAGGATCAAACTTAGAAGGCAAAGGCTTTATCGTAGGGTAAGATAATTTAGACCACCGCTATAATAGATAAAATTCTGCTTTAAAAACCTTTTAACTTAGCTTATTGAAGATTTCATTAATTATATCATCTGTTGTTGCGTTTCCACCTACATCTGGGGTTAGAGCTTTTTTCTCCTTATATACTTGATATATAGCATTTTCTAAAGCCCTTGCTGCCCTTAAATATCTATCGTCATTTGATAATTGATGCATCCTCTCATACATCATGACTACTGATAGTAAAAATGCTGTAGGATTTGCGACATTTTTGCCTGCAATATCAAATGCTGCCCCATGCACTGGTTCGAATAGAGACTTTTTATCTCCGATATTAGCTGAAGGTGCTATTCCTAAACTTCCAGCTATTTGGCTTGCTTCATCGCTCAAAATATCTCCATATACATTTTCAGTAACTATTACATCAAACATTTGCGGATTTCTAACTAGATTAGCAGCTGCTGCATCAACATACATCTCAGAATACTCAACTTTTCCTTTCAATACAGATCTGCAAGCCTCAGCAAATAATCCATCAGTAACTCTCATTACGTTAGCTTTATGTACGCATGTAACCTTTTTACGCCTTTTTAAGGCATATTCTAAACCAACTCTTGCAATTCTTTCAGATGCGAATCTAGTTATAACTTTCATTCCTACTGCAACTCCATCAGTAACGATATATTCAAATCCTTTGTAAAGGTCTTCAGTGTTTTCCCTCACTATTAATATGTCAACATTTCCAAACTTTGTGTCTAAACCTGGCAAAGATTTTGCAGGTCTTATATTTGCATACATATCATACATTAATCTGAGTTTTACTATGACATCAACTGCAGATTCCCCTACAGGCCCCTTAAGTATCATATCAGCTTTATCTATAATTTTTAAGCTCTCTTTTGGCAACGCTTCCCCATATCTTGCTAAAGCTCTATCTCCAGCTTCAACTTCTATATATTCTATTGGCAAAGAGTACAGCTCATTAAGTTTAGCTAAAATTCTTTTAGATTTAGACACAATTTCCGGGCCTATTCCATCTCCTTGAATTAAAGCTACTGTGAATGACATATGTGGATAAGAGATGCTATATTTTTAACCCTTTCTGCGAAATTATTTCCATTATCTTTGAAATATTTTTAATACTACTAGGACTAGTTTTACGAATAATTTCAATTTCATATTTGATAATTGGTAAATATTTTTCAATTTCCTCCTTGCTGTAAATATCTAATCTAGAAATATGAACTAATAAATCTATTAGCATAGAACTTCCTCTATTAAATGCAGTGAAATTATCGCTATATTTTTTATAGTCTACAATCTCATAAAAGAAATATGTTGGATTTTCTATTTTTTTATATTTACAAGAGGCTAGTAATACTACTTCTTTTTCTATTATTGGAATTTCATCAATAAAAGAGCTTGGCTCTATAGAGCCGAAAAAAGCATCGAAAAATAAATTAGCATCATGTACAATATTTATACTACACTTAGGTTTTTTTAAAAGATTTGAAAATGTTAAAGTATTCATGTATATTTTCGATTTTAATACGTTACCCTCCTTTATAATTCCTATAGGAGCTAAGTTTGGCTTTTCTCCATTAGAACCTAAAATCACCTCATAGATCCCATCAGTTGGAAATACACTGTTTAATATTTCGGTCAGCGAATTCATTATATAATGTTATTTGATAGAGTTAAAGAGCTTTCGAAATTTGGAGAGATTGTTGCCGGAGATAAAAAAGAGTATTCTATTGTGGATAAAATTAAGGAGTTCTTCGAAGAAAAGAAAATTCAAACCTATATTTACCCTCAAAAAGTTCTATTTTGGAATCAAAAAGAAATAGAAATTGAGTGTGAAGGAAAGAGAATAGAAGCAGTAGCAATGCCCTATTCTCCTTCAATTAATGTTGAAACTACTGAATATAAAGTAATTAAATTAAATAATTTGATTGAAATAAATAAGTATTATCGCTTATATAAAGATAAATTATTAATTTTTAGTTTAGATAATTATATGAGAAAATTTGTTTTGAAAAATGGCAAACTTCTCTCTCATTTACCCCAAGCGCCACCAGAAGTTCCTGCCTTCTATGTTAGAGAAAAAGACCTTCAAAACATTAAGGGCAACTGCAGATTCTATTTAAAATCTGAATTTAAGGAGTCAACAGGTTATACTGTAGAGGCTATTCAACCAGCAAAATCTGAGGAGAAAATCTACGTTACTGCTCACCACGATCATTGGTTTTCTGGGGAGCACGATGATTTGATTTCCGTTTCTATCCTACCAGAATTGAAGAGCGACATGTACGAATTACATTTAATTTCATTTACTGCTGAAGAAAGCGGTTGTTTCTTTTCAAGTTTTTCATGGGCTTGCGGATCTTTCTATTATTTGAAAAATAAAAAGATAGATGGTGTCAAAATGGTAATAAGTTTGGATAATGTGACGCCAAATGCTAAATACTATGTCACTCCAGGATTATCTAAGTACTTTCCTAAAAGCGTTCAATCACCTTCCGCCTATTCAGATTCTTACAATTTCTTAAAGCTAGGAATACCAACAGTTACTATTTCAGATACCTCATACCCCTTCTATCACTCTGAAGTAGATATCGTTAATAAAGATGAAAACTTTGATCCCCTTATTAAATTCCTCAACCATATATTAAACAGCAATATTCAAATCGATCTTGAAGAGCTAAAAAACAATTTACTAAGTTTAAAGATCCCAATAGAGTTAAAGGTTGTTGCGCTCAATCTATTAGAGAAGAATAAGTATAATGAACTATTGAAATTTTACGGAAGCGTGCTAGATTTCAGCACAAATGTGATCGAAACATATGTTTTTCACAAAATTATAGGTCTTCAGAAAGCTTACAGCGAAAGCTATGTTGCAATAGAAGACTTTGAAGAATTTCTAAATTCATGTGAAAACGAAGAATGTGAAAAGAATAGAAAAAAATACATTTCATACTTATTAAATGTAATTTCTGAGGAATATTTGTCTAAATTAGAAAATCTCTTCTAGTTCCTTTAAGTTCTGAACTACAAAATCTGCATATAGTTCAGCATACTTTACTTTGCTATTTCTATCTACAAGGATTGAATACAAGCCCGCTTTTTTGGCTGCTAAACAATCCTTTATTGGATCATCTCCTATCATTACGCAATTCTTTGTGGAGAGATTCAATTTTTCACAAGCTAATATGAAGGGCTGAGGATTAGGTTTGGGTTTTATGTTATTTTCTCCACTGATTACGATCACATCAAAATAGGAAATTAGAGGAAATTTATTTAATCTTTGTCTTTTATCTCCCCACTCTCCATCGCTGTTCGTTATTATTCCTAGTTTAAACCCTTTTCTTTTTAAATACTCTATAGCATCTAATGCATCTTCATATGGCTGATTATTCCCTGCTATGCTCCAATATATTTGAGTCCATTCGTACAAGTCCTCCATTTCTGCTTTAATATTATACTTCTTTAATACCTCTTCCCACCAAACTCTTCTGTCATAAATTCCTTCTTCGTCTAGTTTTTTAGATGTTTCAACCAATGAGTTAAATAATTCATTCTCATTAATGTTTAAATTAGGGTAATTCTCTCTAACGAAATTTAATATATCATCTGCTACACTCTTCAATGCTTTGATTGAAAGTTCTTCGAAAGAAACAAGTGTGTTATCAAAATCAAAAAATATGCCCTTTACGTCTTTGAAAATATTAATTTCTTCCATGTTATTTCACGATAAGAAGTCCTCTACCTTAGGTAATTGCTTTGGCAATCCTTTTCTCTCCCTAATCTTCATTATTAGGTCTACGAGTAAACTATCTGGAACTGGTGCCCATCTGCTAAACTCTGTTCCCCAGAAAGCTCTTCCAGCGCTTGCCGCTCTTAATTCGCTAGCCAACTCAAATGATTCAGAGACTGGTATTTCTGCAGTTATTCTAGCTACATTTCCAATTTGTGTCATGTTAAGTATCTTCCCTCTCTTTCTTGTAATTACTCCAGTTACGTTACCAACAAAGTCCATTGGAACCCTAATGTCTAACTTTTGCAATGGTTCTAGTAATGTTGGTTTTGAAGTTAAGAAGCCTGCAAATATTGCATTCCTTACTGCTGGATATAACTGTGCAGGACCTCTGTGGGCAGGGTCTTCGTGGATTACTGCATCATGAAGCACTACTTTTACTCCTCTTATAGGCTCATGTGCTAAAGGCCCTTCTCTCATTGCCAATCTAAATCCTTGAATTATTGTGTCCATTACTTCTCTTAAGTGCTGAACACCGCTTGTCGCATTTACGAATACATTAATGTTTTCATCAATTGCAACTATTTTCTTTGCTTCATCATAGTCCCAATCTGCTTGATCTCTAAGTATCTTAGCCATTTCTTTGCTGTCCATATCTTCCTTGATTGTACCATTAGCAATAAGTTCTATTGTTTGATCATTTAATGGCTCAACGCTAATGTATAGCTTGTTATGCTTATTAGGAGATTTCCCTTCAAATATCTGGCTTTTCGCTCTGATACTTTCTCTATATACTACTATAGGTGGTGATGTTACTACATCTATTCCATAATTCTCCTTAAGCAATTGTAATGAAACTTCTAAGTGAAGGAATCCCATACCGGAAAGTAGATACTCACCAGTTTCCTCATTTATCTTAACTACAAGGTTGGGATCTTCTATGCTAAGCTTTCTTAATGCATCAATCATCTTGTTTAAGTCTTTGGGATTCTTGGGCTCTACTGAGATGGTAACTACTGGTTCAGAGATATAGTGTAATGCTTCGAATGACCCAACATTCATATCCTTGTACTTTATATCTATTGCAGTTTCACCAGATCTTGCCTGATCTAATCCTAAGACTGCAGCTATGTTACCTGCAGGAATTTCTTCTGCTAACTCTCTAGTTGGTCCCATATATAGGCTAACTTGTAATATTCTTTGTGACCTTTTTGCATTGACTAGCCACACTTCTTCTCCAGATCTAAGAGTGCCAGAGAACACTCTTCCAGTTGCCACTAATCCTGCATGAGGGTCAACTTTCATGTCGTTAATCATCATAACTATTGGTCCGTTGGGATCAGCATTCATCATAGCTTTCGCTATATCACTATCTAAATCTCCTTTCCATATCTTTGGTATTCTATACTTCTGAGCCTCTCTTGGATTTGGTACAAACTTAATTACCGTTTCTAGCAGAGCTTCATGTATAGGGGCTCTATTTGCTAGCTCTTCTACTTTTGATTTGTCACCACTAGTATAAGCGTTCACTATATCTGAGAATTTAATACCTTTTTTCTGAGCTATCGGTACGCTGAAGCCCCACTTATCTTTTGCAGACCCAAAGACTACGTTTCCTAATTCCGGTCTAATTCTCCATGCTTCTTTAAACTCTGGTTCGGCATACATATCAATTAAATTATTAATCTCTACTATCATATCTACTAATTTTTTCTGAATTTCTTGAGGACTTAGTTTCAATTCTTTAACAAGTCTATCTACTTTATTTATGAAAAGTATAGGTCTTACTCTTTCTTCAAGGCTTTGCCTAAGCACAGTTTCTGTTTGTGTCATTACCCCTTCTACTGCATCAACAACTACTATAGAACCGTCTAAAACTCTAAGGCTTCTTGTTACTCTACCGCTAAAGTCTACATGCCCTGGAGTATCAATTAAGTTAATTACATATCCTTTTCCTTCAATTTCGTGATATAAGCTTATGTTTGCTGCTTTAACTGTGATGCCTCTTTGTTGCTCTACAGTTAAATAATCTAAAGCTAATGCCTCGCCAGCTACTTTTTGAGAAATTATTCCAGCTGCAGCTAATAATGTATCACTGGTTGTTGTTTTACCGTGATCTACGTGAGCTATAATTCCAATATTTCTAACTCTTTCAATATCTTTCATTAAGCTAAGGACTTGCTCTACTGTCTTATATCTGGGCAAGGTATAAATCACCAGTTTGTATGTAGTAACTTAATTTTAAGATATTAAAATGTAATGGGTTTTGGTCCATGAGTTTCTACGAGCAGGTTTGGCAATTGATTTGATTTTTTAAATGATATCATGTATTTACATTACTTGTTAAAAATAATTCAAAACAATTTATTTTTAATCAGCTTTAGTTTAAATATGTACTCGTTCTCTAAAATAAGAAGATTATGTATTTAGCCAGACAAAATTGGATTGCTAAAGGTATGTTAGTAACATTTCATTTTTCAAAATTATTTATACTAGAATTCAGTTTTAGATGCAATAACTAATTATTTGCAAGCGGACATGTTTTTCTTTTAATATCATTGGAGAAGCTCTATAAAAAATCAAGAAGAGATTTCTTATTTGTTGAGTTATTTTCTTTTTCATTTTTAGCATAACTAATATGTATAATTTTATATATTTCTTCTGCTTTTTTTCTACTTCCTAAAACTTTTTCCAAATCTGAGACTGAGGCATTACAAATCTTCTCTATACTTCCAAATTTTTCCAGTAGTTTTTCCGCAAGTTTTCTTCCTATTTGAGGAAACGATTCCACCACGTAGAGTTGCATATCTCTAATATTTTCAAATTTGGGTTTCTCGTGTAAGCTAATACTCCTTTTACCCTCTTGAATGCTTTTTTCTGCTATTTTATATATCATTTCTGCGCTTTCTGTTCTATCGTTTGAATATAGAACTCTAAGGTCAAAATCTACAATAGCAGAAACTAAGGCAGCATTGATAGCCTTCCACCTACTTGTAATTTTCCTTATTTTCTCCATATCTCCCTCGATTAATATAAACGCTTTTGGATAGGCCTCACTTAATCTGCTTAGCTGATCAAAGAACCGTTTATCAAATACAGAGCTAACTAAATCTTCAACACTTTTTCTCTCTATTGCTATTTCATCAGATATTACATAATCACCGACAGATAAATTATCTAAAATTACAATGGCTCCTTTTTCTCTAATTAAATCTGGTATACCACTACTCTTCTCACGATAATCAGCGTAAATTCTTATCATTAAATAACACTTTATTCGAATATGTTAAAAAAACTCTTATGCCTTAGTTGCCCCTCCACTTTGAGGATAGTATTTAGCAAGAAGTTCATTTACTTTCTTTTGTAAGTCTTCTAGTTGAGTTCTAAGAAGATTCTCCTGCTTTTGATACGTTTTTGATCTTAATTCAAGAATTTCTCTCCTATCATCTAATTCTTTCTGTATAGTTTCTTTATCGGTTTTAATTAATAAATTACCTACAATTTTATAAACAGGTGTTCCTGCAGCTAATTGTGATAATTCTTGCAATATTTTATTTACTTCTCTTAATTCAGTATCTATAACATTTTTCTCTGCAAGTAATCTATTAAGTTGGTCTTGTAACTGTTGCAATTTTACTAATTGAGTTTGAAGCTCGGGGGGTATCCTTTCTGTCATTTGTTGTTCACCCTTTTTATTGTCTCCATTATTGTGTATATCCAAGATATATAAGAATTC